>Ga0210405_10000013_pt1 | contig 253692 bp, 213 predicted proteins | sample IncBWH11MmetaG_FD_155492 | JGI IMG/M metagenome (GOLD analysis project Ga0210405, IMG submission 155492) | Forest soil microbial communities from Barre Woods Harvard Forest LTER site, Petersham, Massachusetts, United States - Inc-BW-H-11-M | ecosystem: Environmental > Terrestrial > Soil >... | reverse complement strand
CGACTTTTGTGACAGGGTAGGGATTTTGACTTTGCCGGTTGCACCACAGCGCACACACACCGTCGGGCTCAGGCTGATATGATTTCCTCCGCCCAGGAGTAACCATGCCGAAAGTCACTCCCTTCCTCGCGGATCCTGCCCCGCTCCCAGTGCGTGATGAAAGCCATTCTGCAGATGAATAAAATTGAGATCGGAGGTCTCAAGCGAGCCTATGCCGACGAGTAAGAAGAGGAGCAATAAGAAAAAAAGCAAAAAGAATTCCCGAAAGTCCGCCGCCAGATCGCGCAGCAAGGCTGCGCCATCGATTACGACTACCATCGCACCCTGGCTTTGCGTCCGGGGTGGCGCTCGCGCCGTTGAATTCTACAAAGCGGCTTTCGGTGCGATCGAATTATTCCTCATGGGAGAAGGCGATAGCGTGGTTGCCCGTTTGTCGATCCAAGGTGCCGAATTCTGGCTCAGTGACGAATCGCCCGAGCACCACAACTACAGCCCTGAATCGCTAGGCGGCATCACAGTCCGAATCATCCTTACGGTGCCTGACCCCGACGCCGTCTTCGCCCGTGCTGTGAAGGCTGGCGCCAAGGAAGTCTATCCCGTCACCGAAGAGCACGACTGGCGCATCGGCCGCGTAGTCGATCCCTTCGGTCATCACTGGGAAATCGGCCGCCCGCTGTCTTGATCCGTAAGGCGATGAGAATAGGCGTTCCTTCGTGCCCTTAGTGGTGAATGCCTCTTGCCGGCAGTTTGCACAAGCGCGAGACACCTCCCCTGTCCCCTGTAGTCGATGCAGAATTTCCTGGTAGTCACTACACTCTCCAAAGTGCCAACCCAAGAATTCCCGATTCGCATCTGACTCTCTGCGACGTGGTTTCCGCTCACTGGCCCGCTCCCAGATTCCACCCGCACTGATCCCCCATGCATTTCTGGTGGCTTCCCGCGCGCACTCCTCGCTGCAGACGTGAAACGTTCCGACTCAAACCCGCCCAGTGGATCTTTTTCCACACCAGTCGAGTCCATTCCTGCAGGAACTTCAGAAAGGGACTGATGAGGACCAAGATATTCCCCTGCCGGTGATGAAATCGTTCCGGTACCTGAGCATGCGCTGCTCTGCGTCCTCAGCGGCCTTTCTCAGCGATCTCCGCGGTCAAAAAAACTCCGACCCCCGCAAGGAATACCTGGTGCCTAAAAAGTAAGGTACGAAGAAAAACCGGGTAGGAACTACCGCTGCTTGCTCTGCGAAGAAAGCGCGACCACCCGCAGCAACATCTTCCGATCGCTGCTATGCGCGTCATGGCAATCGATGCACTGGCCTTTGACAGCAGGCACATGCTCCTGCAACGCCGTCGACTCCTGATGGCACGCGAAGCATATTTTCTGCTTAGGCATCGACAGGCTTACCATCGTCATGTCGCCCTGAGTCTGAGTCACATGACAAACGTCGCAAGACGTCGCCATCACCGAATGCACGGACTTCCCGCGCACCTTCGCCGCATGGCATAACGTGCACCCCGCATCCTTGGGCACAACTCCAGGATGCTCGACAGCGACCGTCGGAGTCGCTCCAGCCAACAAGAGCGAGGCCGCGAGAATGCAGGTCATGGAGTTCATGCCGACCCACGATTCTAGTCAGGAGTCAGTCCGCATTCACTACTAAGAATCAACTACTGCGGAGGGGGCGCCGCATCCGGAGGAGGTGCTGGAGGAGTTTTCTCCCCATTCATAAGCGGATCATCGCTAATTCCCGCACTCTTCAGCAAATTGGTTCTCACTTCGACTTTCTGACGGGCCACTGGGCTGATCTGCGTCTCAAATGTCTGATATCCCGGCAGCGCGATCTTGATCGTATGCGAGCCTGGAGCAACCAGCAATCCTCGCCCCAGTCCCTGAAATTCGGCCACATGCCCCACGAACAATCCGTCAACAAACACGGCCGCCCGCGTGGGATTCACCACGATCTTAACCTCCGAGGTCACCGCAGGCATGGCCCCGGTCGGACCCCTCTCCATGGCGACCCAAACCACACGTTTCTCACCCGGTTTGATCTCCACGCGCATCACGAAATCACGATACCCATCCTGGCGCACCGTGATCGTATGTTCCCCTGGCAGCAGCAGCACCTTCTTCGATCCCTTCAACTCCTTCAGATATCCCACATATTGTCCGTCGACCCACACGCCTGACGTCTTCTCCACTTTCGACTTTCCCAGGAACTCGATCTCTCCCATCACCTGATTTCCCGCATAGATCGCGGGCGTGACCAGAAGAGCGGCAATCGTCAACAGCAACCACGAGCGCAGTGTCATAGGTATTTTTGGCTTTGGCCTGACCGCGGCCTCGGCATACATTAGCCTTTCAAATCAGATGCCGATGGAGCCATATTGTCTGACGCAAAAATAAATTCGTCATGATTGCACTGGTACTCCCCTGTAAGGTGAATTCCCTACTTTGAAAAGGGCGTGGCTTTCAGCAGCACCTTAAGATGCTACAATTTGCGCCCACACGCGCGAGGTGAACCGTGTCCAACCCACTCGTTCTGCTTCACGGGTACAGCGCCTCTGGGCAGGCCTTCTCCACCTGGAAAGATGCTCTCCTGGCTGCCGGCAGAAAGATCGAAGAGATCGCGGTTGGCAACTACGTCACCTTGAACAACGAAGTCACCGTCGATGACATCGCCAACGGTTTCCAGCACGCGTTACACGACAAGGGACTCGACAAGACTCCCTTCGACGCCATTGTGCATTCCACGGGCATGCTGGTCCTGCGCTCGTGGCTCACCGCGTCCAACACGCAAATCCCGCGCCAGGGATTGCTCAAACACCTCGTGGCCCTCGCCCCCGCTACCTTCGGATCTCCACTGGCCGCCAAGGGGCGAAGCCTGCTGGGCAGAATCTTTATGGGCAGCAAACAGTTTGGCCCGGACTTCCTGGCTTCAGGAAACCTGGTTCTTAGCAACCTCGAACTGGGCAGCGACTATACGTGGGACCTCGCGCACAAGGATCTCATCAATACCAAGTTGTACGGCAATAACAACGACACTCCTTACGTTTTCGTTTTTGACGGAACCGACGACTACGGCAAGCTGGCGGAGATCTTCCTTCCCGGCGATCAGAAGGGAAGCGATGGTGTGGTGCGCTGGTCGGCCGTCGCCCTCAATACTCGCAAGATCACTCTCAACCTTGGCCAGCCCAGCGTCCAATGGGCGGACTGGAACAACCTGCTCGACATTCCGCTGATTCCCGTCGTCGGGCTCAACCACGGACAGATCCTGAGCGAGCCTCCCCAGGAACTAATCGCTCTGGTTCTCAAAGCCCTCAGCGTCAACAGCAAAAATGACTTCGACAACTTTCACGCCAACGATGTCGCCAATGCGCAGGTCGTCCAGCAAGCGCGCGCCAAACTGGCGAACAACCGCTGGCAGCAATTCGTCGTGCGCGCCACCGACAGTCACGGAAATCCCATCACCGATTACTCGATCGAAATCATTGTCGTCGAGACCGATGGCACCCAAACTCCCGTCCCCAACTTTGAGGCCGACGTTCACCCCTACGCCGCCAACTCCAGCTACCGCTGCTTTCACGTGCAGCTCGACAATCTTCCGGCGCTCGCCGGCAAGCGCTTAATCGCCCGCATCATCGCTTCCAGCGGCACCGAACTCGTTGGATACCAGGGCTTCGGTTCGAATGCTGCTGCCCCAAACTTCGGACCTTTTGACCTCGATCTTTCCGACTACGATGGCACCAAGCCCGGCAAGCCGGCGCTGTTCTACCCGTTCACGACGACCTTGCTGGAAATCGTCTTGAATCGAGAACCCGTTCCACCCGTGAATATCTTTCAGTGGCTGCCGTAAACGTGTGGAAGCATGGTCACGATGGTACAAATGGGCTATGTTCCCAAACGAACGGGCCATTCCTTTCGTGGCGTAACTCCTCTAAGGTAACCGGAAATACTTCAAAAAAGCGTGCGAACGGCCGAATACCGTTCCGTGCCTCCCTGATAGGCACCAGCGCTGGCTCCCGTGCGACGTCGAATGTTGGTGCGCGGGTCGAAGGTTAGGAGTTCAAGCAAGAATGTCGCAAGAGATCATCCGCTGCCCATATTGTGTGCAGGGCGGCGAGTTCCAGCCCCTGTTCCCGCAATCGCAAAATACCTTCGCCTGTCTGAAATGCGGCCATACATCGTCGCCGGACGATCCTCATCTACGCTGTGCCTGCTCAAGATGCCGCGAAGTGAGTCGCATCACCAACCGTCTGTCCCGCGACCGTTCAGGAATCGAAACCGCCATCCGCTAACTTTCTTGGTATATGTTTCGCGGGAGCGCGGCGTCTGTTCCGCACGCCTTCCGACTCTTTGCGGTCTCCTTCTCGTCTGTGGATGCAAACGTCGCAGCTCCGGAGTATGATTTCTCACTCCCGAACTGCGAACCCATGTTGCAGCGATGAAGCTATCTGCTGAGAATCTTTTATGGACATTCAGTCCAGTGCCATATCCGCACCCGTTCACGGTTCCTTCGTGGATCGCCAGATCCATCGCACCAACCGCAATCTCCTGCTCGTGAGCCTCATCCTGATCGTGGCGGTCGTCGGCTATGCCGCCATCGAGCGACGCTATCTCTACAACTTCTTCGCTGGCCCATTCCAGGTCAGCGGTCCGCATCTCGTCACCATCCAACAACCCGGCTCCCAGTTGCGATATTTCGTTCAGGTGAAGGGGGACGATTCCTCAGACACAGGCCTGCAGGAAGTCGAGCGGGAAAGCGAGGGAGGAACGGTCAAGCGCGAAACTGTCAAGGCAAAGTACTCGATCCTCCTGCTTAGCCAGCACCTGCTGATCGTGAAAAGCGGCCCCAACGAAAGCGGCACAGTCTATACCGGCGAACTCAGCGAACTTCCGTCTGATGTCCGCTCGAACATCGTCACCCCGCTGATCAAAGAACATCCCACCGCCAATCAGGCTTTTCTCCCTTTCATGTTGGACACCACGGGTTTTCGCGATGATGGATACATCGCCCTCGTACTCGGCATCCCCGCGTTTGCCCTCGCGGCATGGCTGATCGCAAAAGTCATGCGCCGCAGGGCCGATCTTTCCACGCATCCGGTGGTCCAGCGGGCGTGCATATACGGGAATCTCGCCGATGTCGCTCAGCAGTTCGACATCGAACTGCAAGGTAATACCACCAAAATCGGCCGGGCTACGATTACTCAATCCTGGATATTTCTTCCGAGCCGCTTCGGACTCTCTATCTGCCGTATTCCCGACCTGATCTGGGCCTACAAGAAAGTAACCAAGCACTACACCAATTTCATTCCCACAGGAAAGTCCTACCAAGTAATCATGTACGACCGTTTCGGCAAGCCACTGCAGATGCAGGCCCGCCAGAAAAAGGTCGACGCCCTGCTGGCCCTGCTCGCCGAGCGAGCCCCCTGGGCCGTGTTCGGTTACAACAACGATCTCAGCACGGCGCTGCGCACCAATTGGGGAGGATTCATCGCGGCAGTCGATCAACGTAAAGCGGGCGCACAAGCCGTCAAGTGAGGTTTCAACTCAGCAGAAAAACTAAAGCGCGCTCTATTCCGCTCCCCGCACTGGCGCGACTTTGACGCTGTTGGCACCGCAGTCGCGGATTCCCTCGCACGCTCGCGGTTGCAGTTGTTTGTCGACACAAACCGACACACCTGTCAGATAGTTGTTCCCACAGCTCACCGCCACATCCTCCGCTTTCAATCGTGGATTCGCCACCACAAACTCTTCCTTCAATTCCTGCGGAGTGATCGAGAACCCTCGCGTCGCAGTCCTCAGCTGCGCCGGAATCTTTACCGACTCAAACGCATGCCGCACCAGCTTGAAAAATGAGTCTGCATCAAGCCCGCTGCACGTCCCGTGCGTAGTCCATTCATGCGCGACCAACTCAGCATCCGGCATGATGTCCGCCATCCGCGTCGGATCCGCCAGTCCCGGCGCAGTCGAACAATTCTCCGGATACCCATTCGCATACTGTGGCCACAGCCCATGCACCACAAACCCAAACTTCCCCCACACGCACTCCGGCTTCGTCGGATGGCTATGGCAAAACTCCGGCGACCACGACAGCGCCAGCACGTAGTAATCAAACGCGCCCGGTTGTCCGGTCGCGTGCTGCCTCTGCCGATGCCGGTTCGAGCCGAGAAGCGCTCCTCCCGCGATCAACAAGAAAAGGATCAGCAAAACAATCGGGCCCTGAGGCCGTTTAGTCATGACTCGCACCTCGCTACTCTTATACGCAGCGGCGCTTTGTGCAGAACTCGCCCCGAGATATACTCCCCGGCATGTCCAGGCGTAGCGGATGTCTTTCAAACATTTTCAAGCTCCTCCTGCTGTGCGTGATCGTTTTCTACGTCGCCGTAGGACTCACCAACCCCTGGGCCTTTCATATCGGCGGCCGCTCGACGCCTCTCCTCTACTGGTCCGGATACGGCAAACTAGTCACGAAGTCCGGGACGTATCTTTTATATGTCCTCGTCTATCCGTCAGCTCACTCTTCAAAACTCCACCTCGATGGCCTCCGCCCCACCGGAGGCCTGAAGGGAACTGCCTCGTTGTGTGCTGCGCCCGGCGTGGTCGAAAATCTGAAGCTTAGCGGCACCATCTACGGAGGCTGGACCAGCACCCAGGACGCCCTGATGCAGTTCCGCCTGCTGGACTACAAGATTTTCGACGTCGGCCAGCGCCAGGGCTACTTCGACCTGTATGGCAGATGGCGCGGTTCCGAACTCGTGATGGACGATCGCGGCGAAGCGAGTGGCAAATTCCGTTCCGGCCCGAAAATCGACCACGCCTCGGTGACCTTTGACTACGGCAGTATCTCCGACTTCAAGAACGCTTGTTCCGGGTTGACGAATGTGCCAGCGCATCCGTAGAACGTTGCGGCCTTCGGATGGTTTGCGGGTGCGAATGCGCACGACCCTGATTCTGCGACGTCTGTTGCGAGGTTCAAAGTCGTTCGTCACAGGGGGGTGGGTGTGGAAAAGTCGGATCCGGAAGTTTATGCGTCCCCGACCGCTGCGCACCCTCTGTGAACGGCGCAATGGATCGGGCACCCGCGCGCGGCATGCCGGGCCAGTTGCAGACTTCACAAGGGCCTTTCGCCATTGCTCTTCTGTTAAGCGTCTTTGCGCCAGGACGAAGGAGACTCGCCAGTTCGCCGGGGCTCGCCTTCGTCCCCAAGTAGGGGAACGACAAACTTGAGGGCGGCAATCTCCTTCTGGACGCGTTCGATCGCCATCTCTTTCTCTCGCAGAATTTCGTAAAGATCCTTCATAACCTACCTCCGAAGAGGGCAATTCTACCACTAGGACTCGAACTCGACAGGATGCGGGTTCCGCCCAATCGTCAAAGGTTTGTCACTAGGCTGTTAACAATGTGGACTTGGAGGGGATCCTTGCCGCTTAATTCGAGCATCACCGCGCTCCTGTGACACCGAGCCACCCGCAGGATGCTGGAAGGAGATTACCTGCGCGGAGCGAAGCCGGAAGGTAACTCGGCGTTTCCAACGCCGAAAAACCGGGGAACGTTCCGTTCGTCGCACGTTTTTCCTAACTGTCTTTGTGCCAGGACGAAGGAGGCTCACCCGTTCGTCTGGTCTCGTTGTTGTCCACAAGTAGTGGAGCGATAAATTTGAGGGCGGCAATTTCCTTGCGGACGCGCTCGATCGCCACCTCCTTCTGTCGCAGAATTTCGGAAACATCTTTCATAACGCACCTCCAAGCGATTTATTCTACCAGTCCGGCGAACTGGACGGGGAACCGGGAGACTGCAAACCTACTCCGCCTTCTAGGCGTCGAGGAGTCTCCGAAACATCAGGGAAGGTTCCCTCTGCTCCATCCTGTGAATACCAAATTGTGAATGGTCTGTGAAAACGGACCCTCTTTTTCCGAAAATCGTGTATAGAACTTACGGAGCCTCTTTGTGAGTGAAGCCATCATCGAAGCCGTCGCGGTCGAAAAATCTTATCCGCAGCCCGACGGCACGCGCATCCAGGTCGTGGGGACGACCAATCTTGCCGTCGAGTCGGGTAAGATCGCCGCTCTGCTCGGCCCCTCCGGATGCGGGAAGTCCACGCTGCTCCGCATTCTGACCGGTCTTTCCCAGCCGTCCTCGGGAACGCTCCTCTGGCACGGTAAGCCGCTGGACGGGCAGACACCGAATGTCGCCATCGTCTTTCAAAGCTTTGCTTTGTTCCCATGGCTCACAGTGATTCAGAATGTCGAAGCGCCGCTCGAAGCCAAAGGCGTTCCCGAAGTAGAGCGGCGGAAACGCGCCCTGCGCGCTCTCGACACTGTTGGTCTTGACGGCTTCGAGACCGCCTATCCGAAAGAACTCTCAGGAGGCATGAAGCAGCGAGTGGGATTCGCGCGCGCCCTGGTGGTCGAGCCTGAAGTCCTTTTCATGGATGAGCCCTTCTCGGCGCTTGACGTTCTGACTGCCGAGAACCTGCGCAACGAACTTCTGGAGCTCTGGCTCAGCAAGAAGATGCCGACCAGCGCCATTTTTATCGTGACCCACAATATTGAAGAGGCGGTGATGCTGGCGGATCGCGTGATGGTTCTAGGCAGGAATCCGGCCCGCGTTCGCTCCGACTTCAATATTCGCTTGAAGCATCCGCGCGACCGCAAGTCCGCGCGATTCGTCGAGCTCGTCGACTATATCTACAAAGTCATGACTGAGCCGGATACCGAGCACACGCTGCCCGATGCTGAAACGACAGCCGAAATCATCCTGCCCACCGGAGGCCTGACCAAGGATGTGTTTAAGAAGCAGGAAGCCCCGATTCGCACCGCACGATACCAGATGCTGCCGCACGCTCGCGTCGGAGGCATCGCGGGATTGTTGGAATTGCTCCGTGATCGTGGAGGCCGCGAAGATCTGTTCCGCCTTTCCGAAGAACTGGTGATGGACGTCGAAGACCTGCTACCGATTCTCGAAGCCTGTGTCGTGCTCGGTTTCGCTCTTCTGAAAGAGGGCGATGTCCAGATCACACCTCAGGGTATCGAATTCGCTGATGCCGACATTCAACGCCGCAAGGTGCTCTTCCGTGAGGCTGCGCTTGAGCGCGTCACCATCCTGAAACAGATCGACAGCATCCTCAAACGCAAGGTGGATCATTCCATCAACGACGAATTCTTTCACGATATCCTCGACGAGCACTTCGCCGAGGACGAGGTACAGCGCCAGTTCGAGACAGCGCTGAACTGGGGCCGCTACGCTGAAATCTTCGACTATGACAGGGAGAAAAATCTCCTCATCCAGCCCGAACCGCCTGCGACAGCCGATGCCCAGTGAACGGCGCTGCGCCCTAAGCGGGACGCAAGAAGGGAGACCGCCGCCGATGTGTAAGATTCCCTCAGCGCACTCTGCAGGTTTCCTCGGCCGATCTCAGCGTTCTAAGATTTTTGCTCTGAAGTTAGTCAATACCCGAACTTTGAAAGCCCAAGCTGCACGAAAGCGCGCATGAAGAAGAGCATCACCCTGCGAGGATTCTCGGCCTACCGCCTGTGGACGCAACTGCCCCGGGTCGAGATCTCCTTCCTTCCCGACCTGCTGATGTTCGCGGCTGCCATGGCTCTCTTCTACGGCGTGCTTGAGGTTGGCCGCGCGTGGCTCGGCCCGTTCACGCCCGAAGTAGAAATATCGCGTAGCCTCTGGGCGTTGCCCGCCTATGCCGGGTACTCTCTCCTTCGCATCACGTTTGCGTACATCCTCAGCCTCGCGTTCACGCTCGTCTATGGATACATTGCCGCCTACAATCCCAAGGCCGAGCGCTTCATGATTCCTCTGCTCGATGTTCTGCAGTCGATCCCCGTGCTCAGCTTCCTGCCCGGTGTCATGCTGGCGATGGTGGCCCTGTTCCCGGGTAGGCAACTGGGAGTCGAAGCCGGAGCCATCCTGCTGATCTTCACCGGACAGGTCTGGAACATGGCGTTTAGCTTCTACGCCTCGCTCAAGAGCATTCCGAAGGACATGCGCGAAGCTGCAACTATTTATCACTTCAGCTGGTGGCAGCGCTTCGTTGAGATGGAGTTGCCATTTGCCGCGATCGGGCTGGTCTGGAATTCGATGATGTCGGTCGCCGGCGGATGGTTCTTTCTCATGGCTTGCGAGATGTTCGTGCTGGGATCGCGCGACTTTCGCCTGCCCGGCCTGGGATCGTATCTCCAGACCGCGGCCAGTGCCGGTGACACGCGTTCGATTCTGTGGGGCATCGCTACGATGGTTGCTGTGATTGTGCTGCTCGATCAGTTAGTCTGGCGCCCGGTCATCGCGTGGGCCGAGAAATTCAAGGTCGAGCAGGTCGAGAGCACCGATGCTCCACGCTCCTGGGTGCTCAATCTATTCCGCCATTCTCCTGGTCTGCAGAGGATCCGCAACCGCACCGTGCAGCCGCTTCGCGAAAAGCTAATGCTGTTCTTTGCTCGAGAACGCAAGGCGGAGGAAGCCGAGCAGTCGAGTCCGTGGAAAGTCTGGCTCACACGCGCGCTGGCAGTAGCGTTGCTGGCGAGCTTGGGCTACGGAATTGTCCGCGTAGTCATGCTGCTTACCGGCTTGCAGAAGGCCGAGCTGCACGAGGCTGGTATCGGACTCGTCGCAACCTTCTTCCGCGTGAACCTCGCTCTTTTGTTGGGCGCACTGTGGACGATCCCGGTTGGAGTCGCGATCGGCTTCAATCCCCGCCTGGCACGCATCGCCCAGCCGCTTGCCCAGATTGCCGCTTCCGTGCCGGCGACCGCGCTTTTCCCCGTCGTGCTCCTTCTGCTGATCCGTGTAGGCGGAGGGCTTGGCTTAGGCTCCATCGCTCTATTACTATTGGGGACGCAGTGGTACATCCTGTTTAACGTCATCGCAGGCGCTATCGCGATCCCGACGGACCTGAAGGAGTGCTGCTCGGTTTTCCGGCTCGAAGGGATCGAGCGCTGGAAAAAGCTGATCCTGCCAGGCATCTTCCCCTACCTGGTGACTGGCTTGGTGACGGCATCGGGCGGCGCATGGAATGCGAGCATCGTAGCCGAGTACTTCCACTTCAAGGGCCACATCTACACCACCACGGGCCTGGGAGCCACTATCAGTCAGGCCACCGACAGCGGCAACTTCGATCTGCTCCTCGCCGCCACCATCTTGATGGCCGCCACAGTCGTGACCGTCAATCGCCTCGTGTGGCGCAGGCTCTACGCGCTAGCCGAGACGCGTTACCGCCTCGAAACCTGACAAGATTGTCTTGGTTTCGAATCATCTCTGGTTACGGCAGTTACTTCAAAGTTAGTTTTTCCTTCGTGTTCCCTCGTGTCCTTCGTGGTTCCCGCTCTTAATTTCATCAGAATTTAACTTGCTCTTCATACCTTCGAAACGTGCTTTCGATATGGATATAACATGCCATCAAACCAGCTGCAGAGAGGTGAGACGCAGGGGAAAGCCTTCTCCCGCGTCGCGCAATTTCCCGGCCTAGCCGGAAAGTGGACTCCAGTCGGCAGAGTCAGAGATCTATACCGCCGAGTACAGCATTCGCCCGAAGGTTTTCGCCTGAAGAACCTGCTCGCTGAAATGCGGATCGAACTGCAGATTCACTCTGCGGATCGCGCCCGTATTCCTGCGACCGGGCCGGTAGTCGTGGTGGCCAATCATCCGTACGGCGTCCTCGATGGGGCGCTACTCACCGTCCTTCTCACAGGTGTTCGTCCCGACGTGAAGGTTCTTACCAATTCCATCCTCGGAGACATTGCCGAGCTCCAGCGCAACTGTATTTTCGTCGATTCCTTCCAGACCGATTGCTCCGGCGAGTCCAACCGCAAAGCGATCCGTGAGGCACTGGCCTGGTTGGAGCAGGGAGGTATGCTCGCCATTTTTCCCGCAGGCGAAGTATCGCAGTGGCACACGCCGGCCACGCTCCTGGCCGATCCAGAGTGGAGCGATACGGCGGTGCGCCTCATCCGCCGCACCGGTGCTATGGCGCTGCCGGTGTATTTCTGCGGACACAACGGCGTCGGATTTCAGCTGCTAGGCATGATTCATCCCAAACTCCGCACAGCCTTCCTTCTGCAGGAATTTCTGAAGCAGGAAGGCAAGACCGTGGAAGTCCGCGTGGGAAGCCCGGTTCCAGACGACGCACTCAGTGCGGTGGGCAGCGACCGTGAAGCCATGGAGTATCTCCGCTGGCGTACGTATTTGCTGGCTCGGCGAAGGAAACCCGAGACATCGTGGCCCATGGCGTTGCGCTCGAAGCTGGTCTCCAGCATTCAGGAACCGGTTGCTGCACCGATTCGCGAAGACTGGCTGGCCGAGGAAATCCAGATGTTGTCCGGCGCCCGGTGCCTCGCCGAAAATGCCGAGTTCTCGGTGCATCTAGGAATGGCAACGGATATCCCGCAACTCCTCCTCGAAATCGGACGTCTCCGCGAGTTGACCTTTCGCCGCGCGGGAGAGGGTACGGGCCGAAGCCGCGACCTCGATTCCTTCGATGATTATTACTGGCACGTCTTGCTCTGGAATAAGTCGAAGCGCGAACCGGTTGGAGCGTATCGCGCCGGCAACACCGCGGAAATCGTTGCCCAACGCGGCATTACTGGTCTCTACACCAGCAGCCTGTTCCGCTACGATCGCCGGCTGTTTCAGAAACTCGGCCCCGCTCTCGAGTTAGGACGTTCCTTCGTGCGCCCCGAGTACCAGCGCCAATACGCCCCGCTCCTTTTGTTGTGGAAGGGAATTGCCCGCCTGATCGCGACGCATCCCGAGATACCAATCCTCTTTGGAGCAGTCAGCATCAGCAACGATTACAACACGGCTTCGCGCGAGATGATCTATCGATATTTCGAGTCGCGTATGCAAGACGACAGCCTGGCAGATTTGATCGAACCCCGTCGTCCGTTCCGACCCGGCCTGTTGCATCGCTGGGATTGCCGCGCGATGTGCCGCGCCTTGCGCGACCTCGACGAACTCTCCGAGCCCATCACCGATGTGGAAGCCGACGGCAAAGGTCTGCCCATCCTGCTGCGGCAATATGCCAAGATCGGTGGCAAACTGCTAGGCTTCAACGTCGACCGAAAATTCTCAAATGTCCTCGACGGCCTAGTGGTGGTGGATCTACGCCAAACCGATTCCGCCGTGCTCGACCGCTACATGGGACGCGAAGCAGCCCAGTCATTCCGCAAGATCCACGGAGTAACCGCGACAGTGTAGAAGCAGTTGTCGAATTGCAGCCTCAACCCGCGTTCTGCTCGATCGCCGCTGGTGTGAAACGGCACCACTTGAATAACGACAGTCACCTCTTGTGTAGGCGAGAGTCACCAGTCGCATAGACGACTACTCGCGCAAAACGATGCGCTGCCCGAATCATCGAATGCAGCCGCGTAGCGGCGCTATGTGAAAGCCCGGCACGGAAGTGCCGGGTGACGTGGAGCAGATGCCGCGAGTCCCGTAGGGACGACACTCTTTCAGGCTCACGGTCTATGCTTGTCGAGGATTCCTCGCTGGCAGGATACAAGCCTGCTCGGCATCTCTGAGTACCTTGTCCAAACGTTGTCCCATCGCCGCGAGATTCCCCTCGCTCATCAATTCCTGCAACCGTTCAAACAACTGCCGCTCTTCTTTCCGAATGTGCGCCGAAAGCCCCTGCGCGAACTCCGCTATCTCCCCACCCGACATGCCCTGCGCCTCCGCTTTCGCGAATCGTTCCCGCAGCCACGCGTGCTCTGAAATCAACTCCTCCACCAGCAGATTCAATTCCGGAAACGCCCGCGCCGCCGGAAACACGAACTGCTCTTCCGCCGCAAAGTGAACGCGAATTTCAGCGCGAAAATATTGTGCGATCTCCGCCTGCCACGCAGCCAGGTCCGGCTCGGGAATCGGCGAGGCCCGCTCGATGCGCACGCACAGCGCAAGCGCATGCTGATGCTGCCGTGACAGCGGGATGAGATTCTTGTCGCGCAGCATGATCGTTTATGAGTCGGCTGACACCAGTTTCGGCACCGCCGTGACGCTCTCAATGGTCGACGGTTCCACCGCAGGACGCACGGTCAGCCAATCCGTCCGCACGCGCTCCCACTCCTGAATCAGCATTCCGTTGGCTTCGAAGAAGCTGCGAATTCGATACCGCTCCCATCCCGCAACTTCCTCGAGGATCGGCGCCAGCACCGCCAGAGCGCTCGTGCTGAGCACGGTCCGTTTCGCAATCTGCGAAACATGGCGCGATTCGGAAACCGCGATGGTCAGCCCATCGCGCGCGTTAATGTGCAGCATCACGTGGATGTCCGAACTGCCGTCGCCGGTATAGATAACATGGTCCGGCCCCGCCACCTGCCGCAGCAGCAAATCGTCGAGCACCGCCACTTTGCCGTAACCTGCTGTGGCGCGCACAATTGTATCGATCTCCCCTGAGGGCTTGTACCGGAATTCTGTGCCGTAAATGTGGTCGACCGGAACAATATCCTCCAGCGCCGACTGAACAATCTCGACCGGTGCGGCCGAGAGCACGTAAAAGTCAAACTGGTGCCCGTCAATCCCGGAGGCAAGCAGTTCGTACAAAAGCTTGATATCACTCTTGAGGCGGATTCGCTTGCCCACTTCACGCAGATGTTCCTTACGCACTTTGGCCTTGAACTCCGGATCGTGCAGCAACAGATAAGCAAGCTCCGCTCCTTGCTGCACCAGATTAATCTTGGCCATGCCCTTGGACTTGCGCTCGAATTCTTCGGTTGGAATGCCGACCAACTCGGCGAGCACATAGCCAGAATCGTTGAACGTCAGCGTCTGGTCGAAATCGCTTGCGAAAATGTATCGTCTCAAAGCGGTGTCTGCCATATGCGTATTCGATTCGGCGCACTCACGCATGCACCATAAAAAGAATTGATCGCGATTATATGCCCGTTGTTTCATCAGTTTACGACTGATTCTTGGAATCATCACCAGGGAGGAAGCGACAAGTGAGTACCAACTCAAATCGTTTTTACGTCATAACCGGCGGCCCAGGCTCGGGCAAGACATCGCTCATCGACGCCCTTCGCTCGCGCGGTTATGACTCCACAGTCGAAGCCGGCCGGACAATTATTCAGGACCAGGTGGCGATTGGCGGCCGTGCTCTGCCTTGGCGCGACCCGCTCCACTTTGCCGAACTCATGCTCTCCATGGATATGCAGTCGTATCGCCTAGCCGAACAAAGTGTCGGACCAGTGTTCTTCGATCGAGGCATTCCCGACGTGCTGGGGTATTTGCGCCTGATGCAGATTCCTGTGCCCGAGCACACGCAGAACGCCGCAAAGGTTTTTCGTTACAATCATGTCGTTTTCATCGCCCCGCCTTGGCGTGAAATCTTTCAGCAGGATCATGAGCGCAAGCAGGATTTTACCGAGGCAATCCGGACCTATGACGCCTTGGCCGAAACGGTACAAGTCCCACAACTACGAGCTTGAGGAAATTCCGCGTAGCACCATCGAGGAGCGGCTTCGTTTCGTGCTAAGCAAAGTCGGTATCGATCCTGACACCTAATCGCAAGAGGAATCTCTGCCAGGAAACTGCATTCAACTTCAGATGCCGCTCCCAAATCCTTCGTGAACCTTCGTGTCCTTCGTGGTTAACGGTTTTTCTTTCAGCTTACTGAGCTCGCTTTACTAAACTCACCAGCGCGTCCAAAATAGAGAGTTCGATTGCAAACTCGATTTACTAAAGAGGAGCCTCATGGCAGTAGCAACGGGTGAACTGATTCGCGCAATGAATTACGTGGAAGACATCACGGCGACTCTTCGCCGCATTTGCATTTATATCCCCGCCATGAGCCCCGACGAGCGTAAGCGCCTGGCAGAAGTCATGCGCGGGGCCGCCGCCCAAGTCAATGCCGCCATCGCGGACCTCGAAAAGGTGGAGAAGTAGGTGCCTGGGGTCCAGACGATTACAGTCATCGGCGCCGGCATTATGGGGCGTGGGATCGCCCACGCCGCCGCTCTCGGCGGATACCGCACCATCCTAGAAGACCTGCTTCCGAATGCATTGCACCGGGCGGGAACTGAAATCCGCGCCAATCTCGATAAGGCGGTGGAACTGAACAAGGTTACGGCCGCTGATGCCGATGCCGCCTTCCGTCGCCTGGAGTACGCCGGTTCCGTGGAAGAAGCCGCCCGCGAAGCCGATCTCGTCATCGAAGCTGTTCCCGAAGAGATGGAGTCGAAGATCGAAATCTTCACTCTGCTCGACAAGATCTGCCGGCCCACGACGATCCTCGCCTCGAATACGTCTTCGCTCAGCGTGACCGAAATTGCCAGCGTCACCTACCGTGCGAAAAAGTGCCTCGGCATGCACTTTTTTAACCCCGTGTACAAGATGAAGCTGCTTGAAGTTGTGCGCGCGCTGGAGACCGACGAAGACACGCTCGCCACCGCCGTCGAAGTCGGCAAGCGTATGGGGAAAGAAGTCGTCGTGATCAAGGAAAGCCCCGGCTTCATCACCAGCCGCATCAATGCCATGATCGGCAACGAAGCCTTCTACATGCTGCAGGAAGGAATCGCCTCGCCGGCAGACATCGACAAGGCTCTAAAGTTTGGACTGAATCACCCAATGGGCCCGTTCGAATTAGTCGATCTCGTCGGCCTCGACACGCGCCTCAGCATCCTCGAATACCTGCAGAAATCCCTCGGAGAAAAATACCGCCCTGCTCCGCTCCTCGTGCAGTACGTCAAAGCGGGAAGGCTCGGCCGCAAATCCGGTCGCGGCGTCTTCGAGTATCCCGAAGCCGAAGAATCAAAGTTATAGCGCCAAAGCGGGCTTCTTGACCCGCAAGAGGCCTTTCAAACCCGCCCGTACCGTGGAAGCACGGCCCTTCAAGAGCCGTGATGGTCTAACTCCGAAACGATCAGGCTTTAGCCCCTGACGGAACTCGGCATCGTGGAAGTGTAGCCTTCAGGCGAGATTTGGTTCAGCGTCTTGTGACTATTTCTTGATCATGTGCATAGGCCTGCTTTTTTCCTGGCAGAGGCCGTGCCCGAACCGCAACCGCGTCACTCGGTCGGAGTAGCCACCGCTCAACTTGTTATCGGCCGCGGTGTCGAGGGTGGCACAATAATCTACTTTGCCTTTGGCATTATGGAAAAGCAGGAATAGACGTTTACCGCTAACTACTCCTGTGAGCTCGTACCCGGGAGCGCCGCCGCTCACATCCCGGCCTCCTTGAGTTTGGATCAGGCGCAAATCGCCCCACTCCTCCGAATTCCAAGCGCCGGTGACGTTCATGGCAGGAGGATCCTTCTGAGCGTCAAGCCAGGCTCTGCCTCGTTCCCCCACGTTTGCGGAGCTTGGTGACGGCACACTCGGAGTGGGCTCCGCGACTGAGTTGCTGGGTCCGGGAATGGGTTCGATTTCCGTTGCCTGGGTAGAAGGCGGAAGGGTGAGCTTACTGTTCGGGGCCACGGTGTTGCCGCCCGCGGTCCCGGCGCTTGTCTGCGCTGGGATTGCGTTCGAGGGTATTACTTGACTATCCGGGACTGAGCTGGCTGGCGGGCTGACGCTGGGAGGCCGAACCGCGTGAGAAGGACTGGTCGACGGCACGGGTATTCGGGAAGAAGCGGCTGGCCCGGCGGAAGGAACAGAGGGAATTGCCGGCGTAGCTCCGGCGGGGGGCTTCGAGGGGGTCAACGCAGTGGGTGCAGGCGCAGCATTTGCGGACGCAACGTCCCGATCCTCTTGGCCCATCACGCGATGTTCCTTACGGACGTACCACCAGTTGCCAGCCGACGCAGCAATGACGAACGCGGCCGCAGCCGTCCAAACCCAAAGTCGGTTCCGAGCCGTCCCAGGATGCGGGGCCTTTAAGGCAGGAGCTTCTGGCTTAATGTCGCTGGACGCAACACGATTCAGGGGCGTCGCTGTTGCTTGTGCCACTCGCAAGCGCGAGTTCTCAGCGGCTGTCAAATCCGCGATGAGAGCGTGCCCACTCGCGGGCCGCAACTCCCGATCCTTTTCCAGACACCGCATCACCACGGTGGCCACTTCGTCAGGAATCTCAAGCTCCGGCAAAGAATCGTGTAAAGGCTTCGGCGGCGTGTTGATCTGGGCCAGCAGCTGTTCAACGGTCGAATCTGCCTTGAACGGCAAGTCGCCCGTGAGCAGTTGATACGCGACGATGCCGAGGGAGTAGAGGTCGGAGCGTCCGTCGAGCTGATCTCCCGTTAAGCCTTTCGCCTGCTCAGGAGACATATATGCGGGCGTGCCAATTACCACGCCCGTCCCAGTGAGCGTCAGATGGCTAAGGGGGTGAGCCTTACTGCCTGGAAAGTGGTCTTCCTTTAGTTTAGCAATGCCGAAATCGAAGACTTTGGCTTGCTCCCCTCGGAGACCAACTACTTTTTCGGATCTTACCAGGGCTAAGTTGGCTGGCTTGATGTCGCGGTGGACTATTCCCAGCGCGTGCGCGGCGTCGAGAGCGGCTGCGACCTGTTTGACAATGGAGCAGACACGACGCACAGCAAGGGGCGCTTCCTGGTCGATCACGTCCTTCAGGTTGCGGCCTTCGATGTACTCCATGACGATGAACGGGCGTCCATTTTCCGCTTGGTCTATGTCCTCAACCCGCACAGCGTTGGGATGCTGGAGCTTTCGGGCCATGACAGCTTCGTGTTTGAAGCGGCGAACGAAGGCGTCGTCACTGGCTAATTCCGGGCTGATCACCTTGAGCGCACGTAGTTCATTGAAGTGCACATGCATGGCCTTGTACACGGTGCCCATGCCGCCTTGTCCGACTTTGGCGAGAATTTGATATTTTTCGCGGACAAGCGTTCCCACAGCCCATTCGTCAGTGTCGGCGAGGGTGCTGCCGTCACGCGGGCAATGCGTGTAGTCTGTGGAGAAAGCCGAATTGCAGGAAGGACACTGTTTCATGCCGGACATCCCCCGGCGGACGTGGCGATAAATATACACGCACATGGGGACAATCGGCGAGTATGCAATACAGGCATTGGGGATAACGAAAAGGTAAACACTCAAAAGCCATGAACCTTCAGCGCCTCCCGAAGCCCAGACCCGACAACCGCGATACCTTCTCCGCATCCACGCCTTTACTTGCCACCAGCACGTGAAAGCTCTCGCCCACCCCTGCTGGTGTAACCAGATGCTTCAATTGGAGCGCCACCTTCGCCCGCTCCTGCGGTAAACGGCATTCCTCAAACGCGTCCGCAAACTGATTCGCTTCGCCAATCCCCATCAGAAACTGCGATTGCGTGAGCAGCTTCTGTGCACACAATCCCCGCCGTTGGGCGACTGCTGCGAGCGCCGTGAAATTCACATCAGCCGTAATGTCTTGTTCACCCGGAGCTTCATACGGATTTGCGCTCACCGAATGCTGTCGAATCGCCTTCACAGTTCCGCGGTGTCGCCCCGCAAGTTGCTCCTCGCGCGTGTAGCCATAGTCGATCACGACCACGAATCCGCACTCGATCGTCGCATCCTTACTCATCTGCATCAGAGATTGCCGCGAGACCTCCACTCGCTCGCCGGGTTCCGGATGAATCGAGTAGCGATCCAGAAATTCAAGTTCTTCTGCCGATGATGGAACCCACGTTTCGACGAAGCGCCCATTCCGTGTATCGATCCGCAACGACCCTTCGTCGGTGACGATCTCAACCGGCATCGCATCGAAGAACTCATTGGCAAACACGATGGCGTGAACTCTTTGAATGGGCGCGACGTCAGTCGCGCCGACCTGCCCTCGAGAATATCGGGCTTCAGCCCCTGATGTTTCGCTCACGGCCTTCCCTGACTCGATATGCCGCTTCAGCGTTTCCTCAAGCCGCGCGCGCAAAGCAGCCGATTGCTCGACCAGTTCGTATCGCAGAACCCGAAAGAAATCGGGAAACTTCTTCTCCGACCAGTCCAGAACATCCTGTGCAAACAGCCCCCTTCCCGGGCCAAGCTCTCGAATCACAATCCGCTCAGACGAGCCCAGAATGCGCCACATCTCCTCAAACTGCCGCGCCAGCAATCGCCCAAACACTGCATGCACGTCGCTCGATGTATAGAAATCGCCGGCTTTGCCGAACTGCGCCGCATTCCGCGAGTAGTAGCCTAGTTGGGGATCGTAAAGACACATCTCCATGTAGCGAGAGAAGGGAATTGGTCCGCGCTCAAGAATCTCCGCTTCGATCTTCCTCCGCAGTTCGTTCACATCCCCTTCCTCTGACGGTCCTTGCGGTCCTGCGGTGTGCGAATGAACATCTCCACGAAGTAGTCGTGCAGCGCGTCATAGAGTTGCCGCTGGAAGCTCCACTCAAACTGAGGGTCGTCGAGGTCCCGTGGATGCAGATCGAAGTAGTATGTATGCACCGGAATGCTCTCATCCTTGAACCGGATGATGACTTCCACGCCATCGCCTTTCGCGCGCGCCGAGAAAGTCAGCAGCGGATGTTCATAGAGACGAAGCTGCGCCAACACGCGATCAAGCCGATTGTGCGAGTCCTCTGGCATCGAAGGATTGTAGATCATCGAAAGGCGTGCACCACAAAGGACACGAAGGTACACGAAATATGCTCCTGATTTTCCTTCGTGAACCTTAGTGTCCTTAGTGGCTAAGGCTTTTTGGTGTGTAACCGGGTTGATCGGCCGAGATCACTCGTACCGCAGCGCTTCAATCGGGTTCAGCCGCGCCGCTTTGATTGCAGGCAGTATGCCGCTGATGATGCCCACGAAGCTCAGGATCGCCGTCGACCAGAGCAGCGTCGACAAATTGATATAGAGGTGAATGTCTCCCTCACTGGCGTTATCTTCGAATGCGCTCCACAGCGTCAGAGACCCGACGCACCACGAGACGAGATAGGCGAGGACGATTCCGAGCAGTCCGCCGAGAATCGTGATGACCAGCGCCTCAGCCAGGAACTGGAACAGAATGTGCCAGCGATGCGCTCCCAGAGCCTTCTCCACACCGATCTCGCGCGTCCGCTGCGTTACCGACACGAGCATGATGTTCATCAGTCCCACACCGCCGATTCCGAGCGTGAGCAGGCCGATGAAGCCAAGCAGGATCTTGATGCCGGTCGAGATCACCTGAAGATCCATGAGATCAGCGAACACATCGAAGACAAAGATCGCGCGCCGATCCTTGGGATTGAAGCCGTGATGGAATCCCATGGACTGACGCACGCCGTCGACGACTTTCGCGTGGTCTCCTTCGTATTCCATCACGACGGAGTTCAGGTAGTAGGTGTTCATCAGATCGCTCATGGCACTGTAGGGAACGTAGACATGTTCGTTGATGTTGTCGTCTCCGTTCTGGATCTGATGTTTGAGGATCCCGACGATCTGGTAGGAGATGCCGTCCAAGCGGATACTCTGGCCCATCGCTTCCTGGCCGGAAAAGAGTTTCTTCTTGGCGTCGGAGCCGATGATGGCGACCCGTGTATGCGTGAAATCGTCGGCCTCGCTGAAGAAGCTGCCTTGGCCCATCTCCAGTTTGCGCATGCGTCCGTAGGCAGCGTAAACGCCGCTCACACCGTAGTTCGCGCTGCGTGTGCCGTAAGCGACGACGCAATTCTTGAACGCTTCGGGCGAGACGCGCTTCAGCAAGGGGACTTCGGCCCGTATGGAATCGATATCGTTGATCGTGAGACGAACTTGCGTCCCTGCCTTGGTTCCGCCGGCCTGCAATTCGGTGCGTCCTGGGAAGATGAAGACGAGGTTGGTGCCGAAGGAGCGGAACGCCGACCATAGTCCACGCTCGAAGCCCGTGCCGTAAGCCAGCAGCAACACCACCGTCGCGATGCCCCACGCCATGCCAAGCATGGTTAGCATACTGCGCCGCCGATTGTGGCGGAGTGCGTTATAGGCCTGCGATGCGAGATCGACGATCATAAGCGGCTTCCAGCTCCTGGCTTCTAGCTTTAATTTCATTCCGCCTCGCTTCGCTTCGGCGGGACAGCCGAGGCGGCTGTCGCTACGTAATCATCAGCTAATCATTCTTGTCTCAAGGCTTCCACTGGAGGCAGCAAAGCGGCCTTCCTTGCGGGATACAATCCTGCCGCGATTCCTGCGATGGCGAGCGAACCGATGGCTGCCAGCGCGGATGCGGGAATGATTCTTGGTGTATCGAAACCTTCGGGCGAGGGAAGCATGGCGAGCAGAGTCACAAATCCGATGGCGATCGCCAACCCTATTCCTCCGCTGAATGCAGTGAGAAACGCTCCTTCAATAAAGAACTGCGTCAGGATCGCGCGGTAGGTCGCACCCAGCGCTTTTCGCAAGCCAATTTCCTTGGTTCGCTCCGTCACCGAAACCAGCATGATATTGATGATTCCGATCGCGCCCAGTCCCAGGGTCACAACTCCGACCACGCCGAGAAACCAGTCCATGGCGTCAAAGATCTTGCCCACGCGCTTCATGTTCTCGATCGTGTCCCAGTCTTCGAAGGCGTCTTGCAGTTTGGGGCTGAAACCATGGCGGCGCGCGATGATGCGGTGAATTTCGTCTTTCGCTTCCGCGTGCAGATCCTTTTCGATGGGCTGATAGTTGAGGAACGAGATTGCGTCCTCGGAATTTGCCTTGGTTAGCGGGAACAGATCGCGCATTGTTTCAACCGGAATGAAGATGCGCGAGTTGGTTCCGTTATTTCCATCGCGTCCGACTTTGGCGACGACGCCGACGATGTCGAAATTGATGCCGTTGAGCAAAATCGTCGAACCGACAGCAGGACGCCCGGGAAACATATTCTTCAGCAGTTCCCATCCCACTATAGCGACCCGACGCCGTTCGGTTCCATCCTGACTGTTGAACCAGCGCCCCGGAGACACGGGCACATTGCGAATCTGGTTGTAATCTGCCGCCACGCCAAAGACCTGCCCGTTGGTGGAACCGTAATCGCTGACAGCGCGAATGTCCTCACGATTCAGCACCGGAGACAGAGCGCCTACGAACTGAGCTTCGTTGCGGATCGCCAGGTAATCCTTATATGTGAAGTAATAAATCTGCCCGGATTGTGTGCTTCCTTCCACCGCCGGAACGCGCCCGGGAAACATAAACATGATGTTTTGCCCCAGCGTCGCCAGTTGTTTTTCCTGGCCGCTGCGGAAGCCTTCACCCAGGCCAACGAGAAGTAAGAGCGAACCCACACCCCAGGCGATGCCAAACATGGTGAGGAACGAGCGCAGTTTGTGGGCCCACAGCGTGGACAACGACTGCCTGACGATGTCGAGGAGCATGCGCATGTGGATTTCTCGCAGAATCATGCCCCCACGCCTCCGGGAGGAGCGTGGGGGCCCCGGGTAACGTTCAGGCGAGGGGTCTCAATCCCGCCCAACCATCTGATCAGAAGTACGCAGCCGGGCACCTTAAAGTTCCCTACTGCATGTGTCTAATTAGACATTCCGCTGCCGGAAAGGTTAGCTATGAGAACGGGTGCGGACACGATCGATTACAACTCTTGAAACTCAATCTTTTTGTCGGGTTGCCGATGGTAATGGGTACTGTCGAAACTCTTCCGCGGGAGGTTTGTCTTGACGCAAAGTGGCGTGTAGAACCGGGAGAAGATCCAGCTGACATCTGGAGATGGGTTTGGAGATGGGTTTTCTGGCGGCGCATTTCGATTCCATGTGATGTCGAAAGGCAGCTCGTGACGGTCAGGTTTGGAAGCCGAGTGACAGCCCAAGAAATCGGAGAGTATGTTCAGAAACTACGGGACCATCCCTCATTTCAGTCCACCTTCTCCGAAATTGTCGACTTGAGAGAAGCGAAAGATATTGAATGACAAGCAAATGAATTTCTGAAACTGGCCGATGAAGTCGATCCGTTTTCGCCCCAAGCCAAACGCGCGTTTGTGGCGGAAACCTCGGTCCAGAATCATGCAGCTCGCATGCACAAGATCCTGCGATCTCAGAGAAACATTGAAATCTTTCGCATGCTGGAAGATGCCGAGCGCTGGATCGGATCGTAAGCCGCAATTGCGGTTGTTATTGCTGTTTTTCTTTGGGACGCTCGTAGGCCTTCGCCAAATACTTGCGGGCTTCTTCCAACGCTCCAAAGGTGTTGTCGTTGGTTTGCAATGCCTGCCGGTATTGGCCGACTGCGCGCTCGCGCTGGCCCGTAATATCGAAGATTTTTCCCAATTGCAAGCGGCTCCAGACTTCGGTCCAGCGGGGATCGCCGTCGCCATCCAGCGCCGCACGGTAAGCATTGGCCGAGGATTGATAGTTCCGCTGGAAGAAGAAAACTTCGGCGATGCGATAGTGCGCCAGTGAGCTGTTCTTGTTGAGATCGAGCGCCTTGTTGAATTCGGTCAGTGCACCCGAGAGATCTCCCTGCTGCTGCATTGCCATGCCACGCAGGACGGAAGAGCGCAGCTTCACATCGCTTGAATTGGTCAGAACGTGATGATCGGGGTCGACAGAGATGCGGCGCGGACGGCCGAAGGTCTCGACGGTGAATGGCGAATTCGTTCCTACGACCTCAATGCGCTTGTTTTCCGTTCGTCCGTCGGTATCAATGCGCAGGTCGACAGGCATGCGGAACAGGTCAAGGTCCTGCGCGATCTCGCCGGTGACGCGGAAACCCGGCGTTTTCTCTTCCTTGACCTTGTCATTGGCCTTATCGTCTTTGCTCGTTTGAGCCACTGTGGCTCCGCCCAGGCGGTACGTCGTGTATTTCACCTTGAACTCAGGTGCGCCGGTGGAGTCGAGCCACTGCGAGAAGAACCATGTGAGCTGATCGCCGTTATACTTTTCGGCAATCGTGCGGAAATCATCGGTGGTCGCTGATTTTCCTGCGTACTCGGAGGCAAACTCACGCAATGTCTTGTTGTATTTGTCTTCTCCGAGGACCCAGCGCAACATGTGCAGGATCATCCCTCCCTTGTCAGTGGTGAGCGATTGAAATTCGGTGGAGAAGGTATCGAGCTTGCTCGCGCTCGACAGCGGAACGGTGTCATAAGCGAGCGCGCCGACCGACATATCTTTTACAGCTTCTTCCAGTCCTGCGGCCCCGGCGGCATTTTCGACGTACATCGCTTCCGAATACCGGGAGAATCCGTCGCTGATCCACCAATCGTCCTTGCTCGCGGGACTGACGGAGACTCCCCACCACTGGTGGGCGATGCCGTCCGCCAGCAGGCGGTAGTTGGTTTTTTCCGTGATTGAGGAACTGGCGAGCCCGACCATCTCAGGAGCCCATGCGTAGGGCAGGGTATCCGAAGGCAACTCGACGATGTTGAGCTTCGGCGTCGGCAGCGGGCCGTACAGGGTTGTGAAGTACGTGAATTCCTGAACCGCCGTTGTCGTGTAAGCCGGAGCCACGCTCTGATGCGTCGGCTTGAAGTAGACGTGAAGTTCCACGCCGGCTTCGTCGCTCTTGTACTCCTGAAAAACGCCAGCGACGATCGTACCCGGAAAACTTGGCTTATCCGAAACGAAAGTGAAAGTCTTGGTCGGCAGAACTGTAGCTGCAGCCTTCTTGGCTGGAGCAACGTTGGAGACGGTAGCCTTGCCACTGCCAATTACCAGCATGTGCGCGGGCAAAGTAATGCTGATAGTCGAGGTGAAGCGATTCAGGCCGTAACCGCTGACCGGGAACCAGCGTCCGGCATAAAAGAGATAGCTGGTGTCATCGCCGATGGAGGCGAGGCTTAGTCCCGGAACCGGGCTATTGTCCGCACTCTCAAGCTGGCCCTCATATTCAAAGGTCAGTGTCGTGGAAGCGTCTTTGGCTAATCCGTTGGGGAGCGGTACGCGTACGGTCGAATCCTGGGTGACACGCTCGGCCGAAAGCGGCTGGTTCTTTTCGTCGAGCACCTTCGTGACCCGGAGGTCATTGTGAAGATCAAAAACCGCGACGCTGAGATCCTGCTGGGCAGTGAATTTGACCTTGGCCCGAGCCGTGATCTGATGAAGGTGGGGCTCGAGCGTGGCCTCAATCTGGTAGTCGTCGACCCGAAGGCGGGCTTTTTCCGCTGCCCAGGACGGCTGGGCTAGAAGGACCAGTAGGCACACAGTCAGAGAACTAGTGAGGACGCTCAAGACGCGTCGCAGGTCCATTGGCATTCAGGAGGATCTCCAGGAAATGATAACCCATTTCCTATGATGAAGATTCTGACCTAAAAGATGCTGCGAGCACAAGCTTCCCCGAAGACTGGAGACACAGATATGACATTTCCCGGACACGCCCGTCTAGCGGGTCCCGGCCGGCCCTTATTGGGCCTGTGGATCGTGTGTGTGAGGCGTGAGCTTTTTTGAGAAAAACTCCTCCACCACCGCACCCATCGCACTTCCTCCGATTCCGATGAGCGTGTTCTCAAACGTCAAGCCGACGCCATTCCGGCTGGAAGCGGGATAGTACAGATTTGACAGACCCCCGGCGGCAAGGCTGCCTAGAACGCTGGAATAGTTGGGCTGCCAATGCCCGTTATCGCCTTTGCAGATAACGGCGTTCGCCACCGCATAGAAGAACCTGGATTTCTTACTGCCGGTGCCTTTATAGAAATATCGCGGATCCTGTTTGAGAAGGGCGGGGAAGATCGCATTTCCAAAGAATGTTCCGGAAACGAAATCGGCATAGGTGGCTCCGAAGCGTTTCGCGTAGCCTTGGGCTCCTTGTCCGTAGCCGCGGAAAGAGTTGTTGGCCTGCTCAATCCCGGCAATCACCCCCGAAAACCCGAAGGCAAACGGGTTCACCGCGAACTTCCAGCTCAGTTGAAATTTCTGGCGCGTGTTGAGCGGAGCGGCATCAGGAACGTAGGTCACGTAGTAGTTCGGAACCACACCCAAAATGCGCTGCTTTTCTTCGGCATGGATCTGATCTTCAGCGATCTCCTCGCGCGTCTGCGTCACGTTGACTTCAACGGTCGTCGCCACCACAAGTTGGACGGGCGGGATGACTTGCTGCTGCCCTGGCTGAAGGATGCCAGATTGATGTTGAGTGGCGAATCCGGAGGCCGAAACTGAGAGGTCAAAGGGCCCAGCGGGAATATCTTTGAATGTAAAACTTCCGTCGCCACCGGAAACGGATTGCAGGCTGAACGACCCTTCCGTCAGGACGACAGCAGCGTTAGGGACCTCTGCGCCATCCTTATCGACGACAGTTCCGCTGATAGCCCCTGTTTTGGCTGCGGTGTCAGGAGCGGAAGGGGCAGCGTCCGTTCCAGCAGGCGAAGGTGTCGAGTGCGAATGAGCGAACGACGAAACTGCAAGGAGGGCAAATGCTGTGAAGGCGAACGCCATGTTCCGGAGGGAGCGATAGCCGTGGCGCGCGGGTTGATAACCCAGGCCTTCGATGCTGTGGCTGCCTTGTCCCCGACCACTAGTTCGTGTCATCGCCACGAAATTCGTCCCCCTTGGAAGCTGACCTTTCTTCTACCCTGCAGGCAGGCACTACCCCGCGAACGCCGAGCGCTCAGTTCAACTATGAACGACTGACGGGGTCGTTTCGAATTACTGCCGTAATGGTATAGATGCGTCCGGCTCGGTAAGAGTCAGAATGATTTGGGCAGCGCGATCTGCCGGGTGCGTGGCCGGATTGCCGTTCGTGGTCCTACCGAGCTTGGCTCTTACTTGTGCCAATCCTTCCAGCATGCGGTGGCGGGCCGGCCCGTCGCCCAAAATGGTCTCCATGCGCGACACTACTTTGGTGGCGGTGAAATCGTGCTGCACGAGCTCTGGTACAACTTCTTCTCCGGCAATCAGGTTGACCATGGCAAACCGTGGGATTTTAACCCTGGGCTTTCCAAGCATGTAAGTGAGGGGAGAGACGCGGTAGACCATCACGAAGGGAGTGTTCATGATGGCGGCTTCGACGGTTGCTGTCCCGCTGGCGATGACTCCGGCGCGCGAATGAAACAGTGCGGGGAGAGCATCCGGAACCAAGGTGATCTTTAGCTCAGCGATGAATTTGCGCAAAAAGTCGCGATCCAAGCTGGGGGCGACGGGAAGCAGAAATTCGTAATTGCTGCCGAGCAGGGCCGCCGATTCCATGATCGTGGGCAGGTTCATGCGCACTTCTTTGACGCGGCTGCCGGGCATGAGAGTGATCCAGAATTTCTTTGGATCAAGATCGAACTGCTCAGCGTAGTTTGCGCGCGTGATCGTAGGGTTCGCCAGCGCTGCGAGGGGATGGCCGACGAAGGTGGCATCCACGCCGCGATCTCGATAGAACTTTTCTTCAAACGGGAAGATGACCAGGGCCTTGTCGATGTAGTCGCGCAGCAGGCGGACGCGTCCCTGGCGCCAGGCCCAGAATTGTGGAGCCACGTAATAGACCGTTGGGATCCCACGCTTTTTCATTTGACGGGCGACGCGCCAGTTGAAGGCGGGAGAGTCGATCACGATGGCGAGGTCGGGCTTGCGGCGGTCGGCTTCGCGGATGAGGTTCTTGTATAGTCCGAGAATTTTCGGAAGATGGCTCAGGATTTCAGTAATGCCGACGACCGCGAGATCTTTGGCGTCGATGACAGTGTCGCAGCCGGCAGCGCGCATGCGGTCTCCGCCGACTCCGAAGAATGCGAGGTCAGAGGTTGAGGACAGTGCCGGGGCTGCGGAGCTTTGCTCCGCCGGACAGCCGATGGCGGCTGTCCCTACAAGGGTATAGGCGCGGCGCAGGGCTTCTATGAGTTGAGCGCCGTACATTTCACCGGAGGCTTCGCCGGCAGAGATCAGGATTCGCACGTTGCAATTGTAAGACAGCGGGTTCCGGTCCCAGTGCAGGTCGAGCGTGGGTGCAGCTTGCACGATTGGATTTCTCAGAGATCTCGGCTCGTCCTCAGCGTTCTCGGCGGTTTAAGGGGTTGCTTTTTACCGCAGAGTTCGCTGAGAAATGCCGCAGAGATCACAGAGTTATGCCGCAAGGGAGACTTGCCCGATCTGACGCCCGAATCGTGATCAATCTACTTGATCTCCACCTGATCGATTTCGAAGGTGAACTTACCGGGTGGTTGAGAGGCGGCGAATAACAGAGCGCTTAAGTCGCTTCCATCCGTTTGGAACGTGCTGAACGGGAACGTGTATTGCTTCCACTCTTTCCCGGCGACGAACTGCGTCATGGCCGGCATGCCGTTTTGTCCGGAGCGGCTTGCGGTGAGGACGACAAGCATGTAGGAGTCGCCGTCGCCTTTGGCCCAGAAGCTGATTTCCTTCTTGCCTGACAGATTGACGGGCTCCATGGGCGCGCTGCCCGGGGCGAACATCGCTCCAGCCCAGGTGAACTGGCCGCTGCCGGGAATGATTTCACCGCTGATTTTCAGCGCGCCGTTCGAGCCGTTCGCCCCTGGTTGAGAAATCTCGATCGAGGACTTCGACTTACCGCCGATCACCTCGTCGGTGCTGTTTGTCCAGGAACCGTAGTTTGCGGCGACTTTGCCGTCATCAAAAGTGCTAACGACACCCGATTCAGATCCCGCGGGAGGAGGCGGCGGAAGTGGCTTGCCGGTTTCGCCGTGAGGGCCGAGCACCGTGAGCGCGACCATGCTGGTTTGGTCGGAACTGGGGCCAACCATGATGTCGAAGACGCCGGGCTCAACGACGCGGTGCATGTCAATGTTCAGCATGCTCAGCATGTCGGGCGTGATGGTGAATTCGACCGTCTTTTTCTCGCCGGGCTTCAGCGTGATCCGCTGGAAGCCTTTGAGCTGCCTGACTGGTTGCGTGACTTCGGCGACGCGCTGGTGGATGTAGAGTTGCGGGACTTCGTCGCCCTCGCGGGAGCCGGAGTTGGTGATGTCGACGCGGACCTTGGCAGTGCCCTCGGAGAGGATTTGCGTCGGCTCGATGCGGAGATTGCTGAACGCGAACGTCGTGTAGCTCAGCCCGTAGCCGAAGGGATATAGCGGCTTGCGAGTACTGAATGCGTAGGTTCGGTTGGCGGACGGCTTGTGGTTGTAGTAGTCAGGCAGATCGCCGACCGAATGCGGGAAGGTGATCGGCAGTTTTCCGCCGGGGTTGACGTCTCCGAAAATCACGTTCGCCGCGGCGGTGCCGCCTTCCTGGCCGAGATACCAACCCTCGAGAATTGCCGGGACCTTCTCGGCGATGTATTTGATGGAGAGCGGACGGCCATTGATCAGCAGGACAACCGTAGGCGTGCCGGTTTCGACGACGGTATTGACCAGGTCGTTCTGCGCGCCGAGAAGTTCGAGGGAATCGCGATCGCCGAGGTGATTCTCGGCCCAGGCTTCGCGATTGGTCGATTCGTTCTCGCCGACTACGAGGATGGCGACGTCGGCTTTCTTGGCGGCTTCGGCGGCGGCCTTCACGCTATCTTGCTGGGTTGCGGGGTCGATGAGTTTGACGTTGTTGGCGAACCATCCATGCCAGTCGTTCTTTGCGTCGGTGATCTTGCAGCCTTCGGCATAGACGACGTTCGCTTTTGTTCCAACGCGGTCTTTGATGCCTTGCAGGATGCTGACTCCGTGTGCGGGTTCGCGGCTATATCCGCCGAGGTGGACGCCGCCGGCATTGGGGCCGATCACGGCAATCGTTTTCAGTTTCCTGAGATCGAGCGGCAGAAGGTTCTTGTCGTTCTTGAGGAGGATGACTGCCTTCTGAGCCGTCTTCAGCGCGAGCGCGCGATGCTCGGCGCTGTTAGTGGTCTTCTCGGCGTAGTCGGGATCGACATAGGGATTGTCGAAGAGCCCGAGGCGGAACTTGGTCGCCAGCACACGCGCGACAGCGCGGTTGACCATAGCTTCCGAGACGGTCCCTTGTTTTACCTGCCAGAGTAGGGTCCGGTAGACGGAGCCGTCGGAGAGGTCATAGTCGACTCCTGCGGCGAGCGCCATGCGCGCGGCGTCGGCGTTGTTGGCGGCGATGTGGTGAGTTTCGGTGAGCATCTGCAGTCCGTTGCCGTCGGAGGTGACGTAGCCGCGGAATCCCCACTCCTGGCGCAGGACTTTATCGAGCAGCCAAGGGTTGGCGTGCGAGGGGACGCCATCGATCTCGTTGTACGAGGCCATCACGCTGCCCGCGTGGGCCTCTTCAATGGCGGCCTGGAACGGCACTAGGAAATTTTCGCGAATGATGCGCTCGGAATAGTTGCCGGGAGCAGTGTTAGTGCCGCCTTCGGGCTGTCCGTGAACTGCGAAGTGCTTGGCGGTGGCGACGACGTGGTGGCGGTCGATGGCGAACGAATCGCCTTGCAGGCCGGTGATGGCGGCGACGCCCATGCGTGAGGCCAGGAAGGGATCTTCGCCGTAGGTCTCTTCCGTGCGTCCCCAGCGCGGGTCGCGGGCGATGTCGAGCACAGGGGTGAAAACCTGGCCGATGCCGGCCGATCCGGCTTCATCGCCGGCAGCGGTGAAGACCTGGTGGACCAGTTCCGGGTCCCATGTGCTGGCGAGGCTCAGCGCCTGCGGGAAACTGGTGCTGCCGTACTCCATGAATCCGTGGAGGGCTTCGCCCATGAAGAGTTCGGGAATGCCGTGGCGAGTTTTCTCTTTCAAGTAACGCTGCACTCCGTTGCGGAGTAAGGCAGCTTTGCGGGCGGGGAAGACGAGATCTGCGTCCCACCAGCGGCTCATGGCAGCGCTCGCCGTTTGATCGGTGTAGGTGCCGGTCGGGTCGATGACGTGGACTCGATTGTCCCCGGCGGGCGCGATCTGGCCGATTTTTTCTTCCAGCGTCATGCGCGAGAGCAGGTCGGCGACCCGGTCATCGATCGGCAGAGCAGGGTTCTCGTATTTCGGAGTGTCCTCGGCCGGGGCAGCGCTGGTGGATTTTTCTTGTGCGGTGGAAGGCTTGGTGGATTTCTTTTGCGCGGTTGACGAGATGGAATAGAGCAGACTAAGGCAAAAGATGGAGCGGAGAAGAATATCGATTTTTCTCATGAGGGGGAAGGATTTCTCCTTTGGGGACGGATAATGCTACTCCAAGATGCGGGGAGGTGTCAGTGAGAGTTCCCGGAGCGGATCGGTTGTGTGGGGACAGCCGCCTTCGGCTGTCCGCGGAGCGAAAGCTCCGCAGGGTGTCGTGATGCGGATCGTTCACGAACGGTGTTTTCGTTCGAGTTATTCGCGTCCGATGGCGGCAACGAACGTCGCCCTATCGGGCCTATCCTCAGCGCAGTCCGGCCCGCTATTTGATCAACCAAGACGATTCGCCACGGTGGCCTAGTTCGCATGTCAAACGCGATTGACTCCAAACCTCGCGGGCGAAAGCGCCCGCGCCACACGACACTCAGTGTGCGAGCTGCGCTCGTTCGGCGAGGAAGCTGTCCTGGCATTGCTTGGCGGAGGAAAGCAGCTGCGTGAACTCTGGCGTGTTGCGGAGTGAGGCGAACAGAGGGTCCTTCTGCATGGCCTGGTAGGCACAAAAGCGGCCATCAATGGCCGTCTTGAGCAGTCGCAATGAAGTGGCCTTTTCACCGCAGAAGGCCATCTCTGCTGCGAAGAGATAGCGGTTCTCGGGATCGGGATTGCTCTCAAGTGCCGCTACGACGTCGCTGCTTACCAGCTCGGACCCGGGGTCAGAGGACGTCGTCGACTGACGATTCAAACACGCCGTCCAGAACCTGGTCAGCGGCTGCTCCGGGACCAGCTTTTGAAGGGCGTCGCGGGCTTCCGACAGTTTGCCTTCGGCAGCGAAAAACGGAACTGCGTTTCTGTTGGCCCAGTCTGATCCCGCGTCCAGACGCAAGAAATCCGTCGCGCGTCCGAGGTTCCCCATCGACTTGAAGGTTAAGGAACACGAGCGGAAACCGAAATTTCCGGGAGCCAACGAAAGAGCGGTTTCACACTCCCGCGCCGATTCGTCGAGCAACCCGGCGTAACGCAGGACGTAGCCGAGGAAGAAATGGGCCCAGGCATTGCCGGGCTGGCGTTTCACCAGATCCGCCGCATCTTTGTAGGCCATGCCCAGCTGGCTTCGTTCAACCCGGTTGGCGATGAACTGGCCGGCGGCGTCAGCGAGGTTCGGGTCCAGAGCCAGAGCGCGTTCCAGGGCTATGTTCGATTTTTGAAAGCTGGACTCGCCACCGTTCGAATATTGAGAGTCCCAATAGTACCGGATACCCAACTGGCCCCAGGCTGGCGCATAGCTGGAGTCGAGCCCTACCGCGCGCTCCAGCATGATGATGGCATCCTTGTTGGGAGACGGATCATGCGGCATCGCCAGGCTACGCAGGTAGAGGTCGTAGGCTTCCTCGTTCTTGGGGCGAGTGCTGCTTTCGGTCGAGCCGGTGACTACTCCAAGCGCCGGGACGAGTCCCTGCTGGACTTTCGCGGTGATCTGGCTGCGCATGGCGATCATGTCAGGAGCGGCGACGGACATGGTGTCACGCCAGAGCGTGCGATTGTTGGCAACGTCGACCGCCTCGAGCGTGATCTGGAGTTGATTGCCTTCCTTCAGATAGTGACCGGTCACGATGTCGGTAACGTGCATCTCGGCGCCGGCCTGCAGCAAGTCGACGTTGGGCCCGATGTATTTGCTCGTAGTCGCGAACGGACGGATGGAGAGGGAGTGCACATAGCTCAGCGAGGTCGCGATTTCGTCGGGCAAAGCGAGACGTAAGAAATCGGCGTCCTTGTCGGCGCCCATGTTCTGGAAGGGAAGAACTGCGACGGTTGTAGGATTGGCAGAACTCGGCGTCTGCACGGTTTGTCGCTTCGAGTACCAAAAGAAGCCAGCCAGGGCGATTACCGCAACCGCGGCGACAGCCGCCGCGCTCTTGGTATAGGGACGGCCCACTGCTGAAAGGCCACTGGCACTGCTGGGACTGGCGGCAATCTGGCGGCCAGAGCTCGACGGTCCCGTCGCCGCACTCGATTCTCCGCTGGAGCTCGCGACTGGGGAGAGCGTGCGGCCGGTATCAGTGTCCCGCTTGAGGCGCTGCAGGTCGCTGCGCATCTCCGAGGCGTGCTGGTAGCGCAGGTTGCGGTCCTTTTCCAGCGCCTTGTTGATGATGTCTTCCAGACGAGGCGGTACGTCGCGATTCAGCCGCACCGGAGGCACCGGGGCGCGGTTCATGATGGCTTCACAGATGACGGCCGAGCTCTCGCCATGGAAGGGGACGTCGCCAGTGGCCATCTCGTAGAGCACTGCGCCGAATGAGAACAAATCGGTGCGGGAATCCAACTCGCGCGCCCGCACTTGTTCCGGCGACATGTAGGCGACCGTGCCGACCATCGTGCCTGGGCTGGTCAAGTGCGCCTCATCCAGAGTTTGCGTGTTTCCACCCAGGACCTGGCTCGACGAAGTGGCGGACGTTACCTTCGCCAGCCCGAAATCGAGAATCTTGGCGTGCCCGCGCTTGGTGACGAAAATGTTTGCGGGCTTGATATCGCGGTGGACGATGCCTTCCGTGTGGGCGGCATCGAGTGCGTCTGCGATTTCGATGGCGAGACTGAGTACTGTGTCACTGTCGAGAGGTCGGCCTGCGATGGCGTGCTTCAGCGTGACGCCGTCGAGGAACTCCATGGCGATGAAGGCTTGTCCCTCGTGCTCGTCAATTTCGTAAATCGTGGAAATGTTGGGATGGTTCAGGGCCGACGCCGCCTGGGCCTCGCGCTGAAAGCGGCCCAGTGCCTGCGGATCTTTGGCAACGTTGTCGGGCAGGAACTTCAGGGCAACGAAGCGGTGGAGTTTGATGTCCTCGGCCTTGTAGACGACTCCCATGCCGCCACCCCCAAGCTTTTCGACGATTCGGTAGTGAGAGATGGTCTGGCCGAGCATTCGCAGAATGCTAGTGGGTTGCTGGGAGGGAGTCAATTGAGAAGAGCTTCACGCGACGGTTTCTAATCGTCGGCGCTGACTGCGGATTCTCCGGCATTCGCGGGCGCGAGCGCCCGCGCCACACTGATCTCCTGATCTTTGTATTGCAGCTGGTACAGCTTGTAGTAGATGCCGCGATTCGCGAGCAGTTCCTGGTGCGTGCCCATTTCGCGGAGATGGCCTTTGTGCACGACGATGATCTTGTCGGCGCGCTGGATGGTCGAGAGGCGATGGGCGATGATCAGCGAGGTGCGTCCTTCCACCATGCGGGCGAGCGCATCGCGGACTTTGAATTCGGTCTCGGTGTCGACGCTGGAAGTGGCTTCGTCGAGGATCAGAATTTTCGGCTCGTGCGCCAGGGCACGGGCGAATGAGATCAGCTGCTTCTGTCCGGTCGAGAGCGTGGAGCCGCGCTCGCGGACTTCTTCGTCGAAGCCATTGGGCAGGGCGCGGATGAAGTCGCCAAGATTGACGTCTTCTGCTGCCCGCTGAATGTGCGCGTCCTCAATACGCTGCGTGCCCAGGCGGATGTTGCCGCCGATCGTGCCAGTGAAGAGGAATGGATCCTGCAGGACGACGCCGAAGCGGGCGCGCAGGTCGGCGAGGTCCATTTCTCTGACGTCGACGCCGTCGATTCTGACTGCGCCTTTTTGAACATCGTAGAAGCGGAGGAGCAAGGAAATGAGGGTGGTCTTGCCGGCGCCGGTGTGACCGACTACGGCGACGGTTTCTCCGGGTTCGATGGCGAAGGTGACGTCGCGGAGGACCCAGTCGGGCTGGGAGTCGGCGTGGCCATTGCCGGAGGCCGCCTCGCTTCGCTTCGGCGGGACAGGCGAGGCGGCTGTCGCTACATAGTCCTTGCTCGGGGCCGCCGGGCTTCGCCCTGGCGGGACGGGCGAGGCGCCCTTCTCCACACCGTCCTTGCTTTCTTCGGGCACTTCTCTGTAGGCGAACCAGACGTGGTCGAATTCGATGCGGCCGGGGCCTGTGGGCTTCTTCGTCACGGCGGGTGAGACTACATCCACCGGAGTGTCCAGCATCTTGAAGATTCGTTCGCTGGCCGCCATTGCCGATTGCAGAATGTTGTACTTCTCGCTGAAATCCATAATCGGGCGGAAGAAGCGCATGGCGTACTGCGTGAAGGCAATGAGCACGCCGAGCGATGCCGCTGCCGCTACTGGGTGCAGACCCAGAGGATGACGCGTGAACTCAAACGTGGTTACCGAAATTCTCTGAATGACGTCCTGCCCGCCCCACCAGATCACGGACGCAATTGCCACCGACGAAAACAGATCGACGATGGGGTAGTAGACGGAATACGCCATGATCGCGTCTTTGAAGGCGTCCATGTGGCTGCGGTTGATTTCGGCGAAGCGGTTATAGGCGCGGCGCTCGCGATTAAAAAGCTGGAGCACCACCATACCGCTGACGTGCTCCTGCAGATAAGAATTGATGCGGGCGATGGCGGTACGAATGCGGCGGTAGGAATCACGCACCTTGTCACGGAAAATCTTGGTCGCGAACACAATGAACGGCAGCACGGCGAAGGTGATCAGCGCCAGCTTCCAATTCATGCAGAGCATGATCCCGAGAATCCCTGCGAGTACGAACAGGTCCTCGAAGATTGAGACCACGCCCGAAGTGAACATCTCATTCAGAGCGTCGACGTCGGTCGTTACACGCGTGACGAGGCGGCCCACGGGGTTCTTGTCATAGAAGGCGACGTGCATGCGCTGGAGGTGGCGAAAAATCTGGCTGCGTAGATCGAACATGATCTGCTGGCCGGTCCACTGCATGTAGTAGGTCTGCAGGAATTCGAGCACGAAGGTGAAGATCAGCAGACCAAAGTAAATCGTGGAGATCTGCGCCATGCCCGTTAGGGGCGTCGGGCTCAGCCAATTCCACAGGCCGGACGTGGATCCCTTGGTGGGGGCGAGGTAGCGGTCGACGGCGACCTTGACCAGGTAGGGGCCGAGAACGTCGGCGAACGACTTCAGGATGATCGAGACAATGGCGACCGTCACCTGCCAGCGGTACGGACGCAGGTAGGTAAGCAGCCGGCGCATCAGACGGCTGTCATACGCTTTGCCTAATACTTCTTCTTCCTGGGCCATCGGGTCTCGATTGCGGGCCAAACAAGGCGGAGGGACGCCTTCCCACAAGGGTACCTCAAATAGATGGCCGGGACCGCGGGGAAGATGGAAAAGGTTTGGGATAATGGAGAAGTGAGCCTGGGGATCTATATCTCGGTGCCGTTCTGCCGGACGAAATGCAGCTACTGCAACTTCGCGTCTGACGTGTTTTCGAAGGCGGTGTTTGAGCGGTATGTAGACCGCGTCTGCGCGGACATCAGCGGTGCGCATCAGACTGCGGCGCAGATGGGGGGCAGGTTCGAGCGGGAAGTGGACTCGATCTATCTGGGTGGCGGCACGCCGACTGTTCTTTCCTCGGCCCAGTTGCGGCGGATATTTGATGCTGTCGGCTCACAGTTCTCGGTTAGGCCGGGCGCTGAAATTACGGTTGAGTGCGCGCCTGGGACCTTGACGCCAGAAATGCTAGATGCCCTGCTGCTTTGTGGCGTGAACCGGGTGAGCCTTGGGGTGCAATCGTTCGTGGATGAAGAAGCTGCCTCGGTCGGCAGGCTCCACAAACGCACTACTACTTTGGACGACATTGCGCGCTTGCGCGCGGGCGGGATTACGAAGATCAACATCGATCTGATTGCCGGTCTGCCGCACCAGACGGCGGAGAGTTGGAAGAAGTCTCTGGAGGAAACGATTGCCACTGGCACGCCGCACGTCAGCGTCTACATGCTTGAGGTCGATGAGGATTCGCGGCTGGGGCGGGAGTTGATTGCCGGGGGCGCGCGCTACCACACGCATTTTGTCCCGAAGGAAGAGGCGGTTGCTGACTTTTATCTCGAGGCGTGCGAAGTATTGGGTGGAGCGGGAGCGGCGCAGTATGAAATCTCCAACTTCGCGCATGAGGGTTTCGAATCGCGGCACAATCTGAAATATTGGACGCGGCAGCCGTTTCTAGGCTTTGGAGTAGATGCGCACTCGATGCTGCCCTGCCGCTCTCCTGAGTTGGAAGCGGTACGTTTTGCAACCTCGGACGCGCTGGAAAAGTACGTTTCGGGTGCGCCATTGCAGAAGACCACCATCTCTGAGACGACAGCTTTGGAGGAGGCGTTTTTTCTCGGATTGCGATTGAATCGCGGGGTTGATCTGCGCATGCTCGGCGAGGAGTTTGGTTCGGATGCGCTGGGGTCCTCGCGAGCCAACATTCAGGACCTGGTCGAGCAAGGTTTACTGCGGCGATCGGGCGATCGGATCTTCCTTACATCTCGCGGGCGATTGCTGTCGAACGAAGTCTTCCAACTATTCATTGCTCCCATGGAAGCCCGCTCCGGAACCTGAAACCAAGTGTCATGGACGAAAATCTTTTTTTTGCAGACCATCCGGTCGGTTGGCAAAGCTCCAGTGATCCACAAAATCCCCAATGTTCATGCTCCTTCCCACCGGTTGTCATCAATTTGTCTGAGGTAACTTCTTCGTTCGCAAAAGCTATGTTTTAATCGAAAATTCGGTGGCATCCCTGGCGCGTGCCATTGGCAGGTCTCGGAGGGTACGTGGATTTCCAACTGAACGAAGAGCAGTTGCAGCTGAAAAAGAGCATTCGTGAATTCGCCGAGCGCGAGATCAAGCCGCATGTCATGGAGTGGGACGAGAAGGGCGACTTCCCGCTGGCCACGATCAAGGAACTGGGCAAGCTCGGATTGCTGGGCACGGTCTTTCCGTCGGAGTACGGCGGCGCGGGCATGGGCTATGTCGAGTACGTGACGGCGATCGAGGAACTCTCGCGCGTCGACGGATCGGTGGGCATCATCGTGGCGGCGCACACCTCGCTGTGCACCAATCATATTTTTCTGGCCGGCAACGAAGCGCAGAAGAAAAAATATGTCAGCAAGCTGGCGACTGGAGAATTTATTGGTGCGTGGGGACTGACCGAACCATCCTCCGGATCCGACGCCGGCAGCGCGCGCATGACCGCCGTGCGCAAAGGAAATAGCTGGGTGCTGAATGGCACGAAGACGTTTTGCACCAATGGGCACTATGCCGATGTGGTGGTCGTGCTCGCCGTCACCGATCGGACGGCGCACACGCATGGACTCTCGGCGTTTGTGGTGGAGAAAGACACCAAGGGATTTCGTCCGGGGAAGAAGGAGAACAAGCTGGGACTGCGAGCCAGCGATACGGCGGAATTGATTTTTGAAGATTGCGTGATTCCCGCGGAGAATTTACTGGGCGGTGAGGGGCAAGGTTTTCCGGATGCGATGCGCGTGCTCGATGGCGGCCGGATTTCGATCGCTGCGCTCTCGCTCGGAATGGCCGAAGGGGCATTCGAGGCCGCGCTGAAGTATTCCAAGCAGCGGCGGCAGTTCGGAAAACCGATCAGCGATTTTCAGGCGATCCAGTGGAAGCTGGCCGACATGGCTACCGAGATTGATGCGGCCACGCTGCTGACCATGCGGGCGGCATCGATGAAAGACGCCGGGATGAAGAGCACTCAGGAGTCTTCCATGGCCAAGCTTTACGCCAGCGAAGTAGCGGTGAAGTGCGCGAACGAGGGCGTACAGATTCACGGAGGCTATGGCTTCATCAAAGATTATCCGGCCGAGAAGTTCTATCGCGATGTCAAGCTGTGCACGATCGGCGAGGGGACGAGTGAGATTCAACGGCTCGTGATCGCCCGGCAGTTGCTTAGAGACTGAGCTTTGAGCCACGAGCTACGAGCCCTCGGGTTTGATCTCGTGGCTCATGGCTCGCAGCGCCTAGCTCTTTAGCCACACCTGCCATAGGAACAATCCCCAATAGCTCGCCGCCAGTGAGAGGAATAGACTCGTCAGCAGGACGTGCCCTAATACGAATTGCCTTCCTTTTGGCCAATCCTCGTGAGTGAAGTAAAAGGCGTCGACCAGGATGCGTGCCGTCCAATAGGTTGCTATAAAACAGGCCAGTGCCAGCGCGGGGCGGTCCCCGCGTAGAAGTTCCTTGTGCAAGACGAGAGTTAGCGTTCCGAACGCGACGATCGTCAAGACTGTGAAACCGCTTTGCACCCAGAGCAGCTTCCGGTTGAACGGCATGAGTTGTGCCAGGTCTTGCTTCCAGCGCAGACGGGCGGGAACTTGAAAGCTGGCGGCGAGAATCGCGAAGTGACCGGCTCCCGCCAGCCAGAGAATGAGATCGAAACAGTGTTGTGCGAGGGAGTTCGTCACAGGGCGTGGATGGCGTGCATAAACGGAATGATCACTCGGCGCACGAACGGCGGGTGAAAGAGCCAGAATGCAGGAGCGGCCGTCACGAGCAGTGTAAAGATCCTGGCAGGCAGTCTCGTCTGCAAGCCCATGCGCCGGGCGGGACTCGATCGCTCGAACATCACTCCCAGACCTTGGACAATGAAATATCCGGTGGGCAAACCATATCCGCCGCGTGCTGGGACGGAGATCACCAGATCGTGAATCAGTCCGGATACAACAAACACCAGTAATCCCGCTACGCTGGCGCCTGTTGGCCTCTGCAAAGGCTTGAAGACGAATTCGTGGGCAAGCTGACGGAAGCCCAGGTTCCAGCGCTTGCCCCAGAACTCGATCAAGGTTTTCGACAGGATGGGGCTCGACATGATAGGAGCGGCGCTGATGCCATTCGTTCGCCAGAAGAGCGATATCAGATGAAAGCTGCCGAAGTGCAGGAGAAAGATGAGACCGAAAAGACCGATCCATCCGCGGAGCAGGGATTGTTCCGCAGGAATGCGGCGAGCGATTGCCCAAAGCAACACGAGGCCCAACGCAGTCTTCGTCGCCGCCCAGAGCCATGCCGTGCGCCTTGGCCGATCCGGCTGAACGCGTGCGTCGAGGAACGTATCGGCGTCCATGCCGGGCCATGCCAGCAGATAGGCGAGTGAGCGACCGATGCTCGCTGGCACTCGGTCGTGGGCTGTCCACCAGGTCATCCATTTCAGCGCGGCGAAGATGGCAAACGACAATGCCCACATGAACAGCCATGCAGGCATGCGATTGCGAAAGCTGAGGATCGCCGCCGGGAATGCGACGAGGGGAAGCCATCCCGGCCAGGCAGTTGTGCCTGCGGCACTGTTGGTCCTCGTTTGTGAAATTGAGTTCAAGTGACGCCGTGTCCCCCCCGGCTTCAATCTAGCGCGTGGCAGGCCGCTCGACAATGAACGCAAGTAATTCGGTGGGACCGGAAAGTTCAGCGGGAGAGATAGTTTCAGTTTAATAGCCGCTGCTTTACACTGAACTGCTTGCATCGTGAAATCCAGCCTTGGATCAAGTCGCTTCGCTCGGGCGACGCGCGCGCTTTAGCCCGTGCCATTTCTACTGTCGAAAATCGCGCGCCGGGCTGGTCCGATCTACTGAAGGCTCTATTTCCACACACCGGCAGGGCTCGTGTCATTGGGCTGACTGGGGCGCCCGGATCTGGGAAGAGCACGCTGGTCGATCAGTTGGCGCGGCTGTACCGGAAAACCAAAAATCCCCACTCAAGCCGCAAAGAACGCGGCTTGAATGGGGCACCCGTGCGAGACATGGGTGGGGCAACCACTCGCATCGCCGAGGAAAACTGTACGGTCGGCATCGTCGCGGTCGATCCCACGAGCCCGTATACCGGCGGCGCGATTCTGGGAGACCGCATTCGCATGCAGGATCACTTTGCGGATCCTGGTATTTACATCCGTAGCATGGCGACGCGAGGCTCTTTGGGCGGGCTGGCGCGGACTACCGCCGATGTCGCCACTGTGCTCGATGCGTCGGGACGTGACGTGATCCTCATTGAGACGGTCGGCGTCGGGCAGGATGAAGTCGACATTGTGCGGCTTGCCGATATCACGGTCGTGATTCTTGTGCCCGGTATGGGCGACGACGTACAGACCATCAAGGCCGGCATCATGGAGATCGCCGACATCTTCGTGATCAACAAGAGCGATCGTGAAGGGGCCGAACGCGTGGAGCGAGAGATCCGGGCGCTACAATCGCTGGCGGTCCGCAACGACGGCTGGACGCCTCCGATCGTGAAGACCGTGGCCAGCGACGGCAAAGGCATCGAAGAATTGGGCGCCGCTGTCGTCGAGTACGAGAACTATTTGCAGACAGAGAATCGAGCGCTGAAGAAGAGCGTGGAGAACTGGCAGGAGCGGCTGGTGGAAATGCTGCGCGACGCGATGCTCGAAAAAGCGCGCGCACAGCTCGGCGATGGCAGCATACAGCGGCTAGCGGCGGAAGTGGCTGAACACAAGAGAGATCCATATTCCTTGATCGAGGAGATTGCGGGGAAGAGATCGTGAAGATTTCAGATTTTCGATTTCAGATTGCAGATTGAACAGCTGGCGTCCCGGGTTCTCAATCTGAAATCTGCAACCTTAAATGATCTACAATCTAAAATTTCCTGTGTGCTGCGCAGAGGCAGTGTGAGCTTCGCAATTGATCATCTGGGCATTGCGGTGAAGTCGCTGGCGGCGGCTAAGGCGATCTACGAGACGCTGGGGCTCAGTGTCTCGCCGGAGGAAAACGTTGAGCACGAGCAGGTGCGGCTGGTGATGGTTCCGTTGGGGGAGAGCCGGCTGGAACTGCTCGAAGCCACCTCCGAGAATTCCACGATTGCCCGGTTTATTGCCAAGCGCGGTGAGGGGTTGCACCATGTTTGCATCAAGGTTCCGGACCTGCCCGCGGCAGTCGAACGGTTGAAGAAAGATGGTGTTCGCCTGGTTTCGGAGGAAATCAAGACCGGCGCCGGTGGGCATCAGTACGTGTTCGTGCATCCCTCGAGCACGGGAGGCGTGCTGCTGGAGTTGGTACAGGCATAGCGCCCTGGCCGCGGATTTCACCGATCTTCAAGGATAGATTATCTAAGAATGCTTCTTCTCATCACTGACACCTCGGGCAAGGACGGTTTCGTGGGGCTGGCGCGTGCGAGGGAAGGCACCGAACCAGATAAGGTCGAAGTGATCGAAGAGGTCGCACTCGCCGGTGGAACCTTTTCCGCGCAACTGGTCCCGCAGATTGCTGCTTTGCTGAAGAAGCACGGATTCCGCAAAACGGAAATTGGCGCCTTCATTGTGGTTTCAGGCCCGGGATCATTCACTGGCTTGCGAGTCGGTTTGGCGGCCGTCAAGGGGTTGGCGGAAATACTCCAGAAGCCGATCGTGTCCGTTTCTCTGCTTGAGGTTCTGGCGCGATTCGGTCACATGATTGCCGCTGGCAATGATTCGGTCCGACCAGTCACATTCCGCTACGCGGTTGCTCTTGATGCTGGCCGGAAAGAGGCCTTCGTCGGTCAGTACGAAATCGTTATCGCCTCGCAAGCGAGTCATTCATTCAAATGCGTTGCAGAGTCGCTGCTCGATATGCGGTCTCTCGCGGCGTTGGTTGAATCGGGCGCATTGCAATGGATTACGACACCCGATCGTGCAATTGCGGATGCCCTTAGAGAGAGATTGGGGGCCTCCCAAGAACACGCCATTTGGGATCGTGTGGAGCGGCCACGATCCGCCAAAATCGCCAGTGTGGGTTGGAACAAACTCAGAGCTGGTGAAACCGTCGCGCCCGAGCAGTTGGAGGCGAATTACATGCGGCGCTCGGCCGCGGAGATTTTTGGGAAACCAGCTTCCAGTTGCTAGCTTCAGGCTCATACTTTACCGGGAAACCGATTGACTCATCTCGTACGCAAGGCGACGGACCAAGATGTTGCTGAGATGATTCGCCTCGAGCGGCAATGCCCGACGACCACGCACTGGTCGGAGCAGCAATACCTTGATCTCCTCGTAGTCCGGGCCGAATCTCCCACAAGGCTCACCCTTGTAGCGCGCGAAGAAGGTTCGTCTGCCCTCGCTGGATTTCTGGTCGCCCGGCATTCGCCGCCTGAATGGGAACTGGAAAATATTGTCGTTGCTCCTGAGGTCCGCGGGACGGGAATCGGGAAGCAGTTGATGGACACCCTGCTGGTTCAAGCTCGGCAGACCAAGACTGACGCTATCTTTCTGGAAGTGCGAGCGTCGAATACGGCGGCGCGGCGTCTCTACGAAAATCTTGGATTCAAGGAAGCCGGATGTCGGAAGGGGTATTACACAAATCCTAACGAAGACGCGGTTTTGTATAGCAAAATTCTTGTTTGAGGCGTTCTCAGGTTGAGACTGCACAACTTTTTTGGCATTGTCCGGCATGTTACAGCTGTGTTAACGTGACCTCATATCAAGCTTTGGAGGTCTGCCTGGATGCTGACTCCGAAAGACCAACTCCTGACCAGCCACGATGAATTTCGCCGGCTGGCTCAGGAGCACACGCAGTACGCGCAACGTCTCGAAACACTCACCCAAAAACGCTATCTCAGCGAAGACGAAAAACTGGAAGAAGTGCGCTTGAAAAAGCTGAAACTTCGCCTCAAGGATCAGATGGAATCGATCGAGCGCGAGTATCGGCAGCAGTACGGCGTCAACGTAGCATAGTCATTTTGGCCAAATTAGCCGGCGGTGTAACCGCCGCCGGATTCATATATCTACCGCCCGGCGCGATGAAGCGCCTTTTTTTATTTATACTTACGCTTGGACGCGAATTTAATCCGCTCGCGTCAGCGGATATAATTAGAACTATCCCCCATGGTTCGTGATGGTTACTATTACGGGCTGGCCCTCATCGGGGCCGGCATACTGCTTGGTTGGCTGACGCGCCCTGCGTGGGCGATTCTTCCCATTCTTTTGGCCTGCTTCTTCCTGTGGTTCTTTCGAGATCCGGAGCGGGCCATCCCTCAGGAGCCCGACGCCCTGGTTTCTCCCGCAGACGGGAAGGTTACGGACATCTCAACCGTGGTGGTGGGTCACGAGAAGCGACTTCGCGTCAGCATTTTCCTCAGCGTGTTCGACGTACACGTGAACCGTTCCCCGATCGGCGGCGTGGTGCGAGATAGCCGATACCAGAGTGGAAAGTTTCTCGACGCGCGCAGTCCCGATTGTGCGGACCTGAATGAGCAGAACATCGTGACGGTCGAAGGTGACAGCCAGACCGTGGTCTTCAAGCAGATCGCCGGGCTACTAGCGCGGCGTATCGTGTTTCACCCAAAAGTAGGAGATCGGCTAGTTCGCGGCCAGCGAGTGGGGTTGATCAAGTTCGGATCGCGCACCGACGTGTTGTTCGATGCAGGGGCCCGCGTGAACGTAAAAGTTGGCGATCGGGTTAAAGGCGGAGCCAGCATCCTGGCCTACATACCGCAGCAGCCCGCTCTGACGGCGGCGGGAAGCGCGTCGGCTGAAAGGGCTCACTGATGGATCCACTTCTCCCGCAGCGCAAGCGCAGGCTGAGCAAGGGGATGTACATCATTCCGTCGATGTTCACCACCGCCAACATGGCGCTCGGCTATTACGCCATTCTGGAGGTGATGCACGCCACGGTCACGGAATTCGCACACCTCGACAACGCGGCTATAGCGATCGGCTTCGCGGTGTTGTTCGACGGACTGGATGGGCGGATTGCGCGTATGACTGGAACCACCAGCGATTTTGGTCGCGAGCTCGATTCTCTGGCGGACGCGATCACATTCGGCGTTGCGCCCGCGATGCTGGCCTGGACGTGGGGTTTCCACCTGATGCCGCCTGTGCTGCTAACCCAGGGACAGTGGCACATCAAGCTCACCCAACTGGGCGCCATCGCCAGCTTTCTCTTCCTTATTGCCGGAGCCAGCCGGTTGGCGCGGTTCAACATCACAAGTAACCCGCAACCTTCGAATCCCGGTCGGCCGGGGAAGAAGTACTTCGTAGGAATGCCGATTCCTGCGGGTGCGGGCGTGATTGCCGCGGTCGTCCACTTCGCGGAGGGTGATCCGCTGGTGTCCTCCTACACAGCTCTCGCGTGGTCCGCCATGGTCACCACGGTGGGGTATCTCATGGTGAGTACGTGGCGCTTCTACAGTTTCAAAGACATTGATTTCCGCTCGCGCCATCCGTTCCGTTTGATCGTTCTTTTGGCAGCCTTGTTTGCCTTGATCTTTTTCTTCTCACGCAAAGTGCTATTCGCAATCGCGCTACTTTATATGATCTCAGGAGTTTTCTGGCGCTTGCAGTGGATTTTCCGCCGCCGCTCGGGTCCGCCGCCTCCTTCTTACAAGGAAGCTTCGCAAACCTCATGAACGATTTCCTCAAACCAAGTCCGGCATCGACCGGGTTAGCTTCGCGCGGCAAGCTGTACCGTGCCGCGATTGTTGGAGCGGCTTCATTGAAGGGCAAGGAACTCGCCGAGTTGCTGAACGAGCGCAACTTCCCGGCCGCCGATATTCGCCTGCTTGACGACGACGAGTCGCTTGGTCAACTTGAGGCGATGGGCGACGAGATCAGCTTCATCCAGCGTGTCCGCGCCGAGCAGTTCGAACACGTGGACTTCACTTTCTTTGCTTCCGATCAGGAAAGCACGCGTCGCAGTTGGAGAGATGCCCGCGACGCCGGCAGCGCGATCATTGACTTGTCGGCGGTGTTGGAAGACCAGCCGGGAGCGACGGTGCGCTCCCTCTGGATCGAACGCGAGCGAGGCCAGGTGGCGCCGCCGGAATTGCAGCCGGGACCCTGCGTGACAGCGCACCCCGTTGCGGTAGTGCTGGCATTGCTGTTGCTGCGCGCGCGGAAGGCGGGTGTGATCCGACGGGTGGTGGCTACCATGTTCGAGCCTGCTTCGGAGCACGGGCAGCGGGGAATGGATGAATTGCACCAGCAGACCGTGAATCTGCTTTCTTTTCAGCCGTTGCCCAAAGAAGTCTTCGATGCCCAGGTAGCTTTCAACCTGGTTGCGCGGTATGGGCAAAAATCGCATCCCTCGCTCGATTCCGTCGAAAGTCGGGTGCTTCGTCACTACCGGTTGATTGCCGGCGCCGACGCTCCCCATCCTTCTCTGATGCTGCTGCAAGCGCCAGTTTTTCACGGGCATGCCCTCGCCCTCTTTTTGGATATGGAAGCTGCGGTGGATGTGGCTGAGTTATCGCGTGCTTTAGCTGGGGACCACGTGGTGGTTACAGGCAGCGACGAGGATACTCCCAGCAACGTGAGCTCCGCCGGACAGTCGGATATCCAGTTGTGGTTGAAACCTGATCCCTTGCAGCCAAAGGGCGTGTGGCTCTGGGCCGCGGGCGACAATCTTCGCATTTCGGCTGTTACCGCCGTGGAATGTGCCGAGAGCATGATGGCGACTCGTCCGACAGGGAAGATTCAATGAAGTGGAGGGCCGTCGCGCTGCTTACGGTCCTGTGCAACCTGGGATGTGGATATCACACCGCCGGGCACTCGGTTCAGATTCCCCAGAGCGTCAAGACGATCGCGATTCCGGCGTTCAAAAATGAGACGCTCACTTACCACATCGAGCAGATGCTGACTTCGTCGGTCGTGCGCGAATTCAACACCCGCACACATTACCGTATTCAGAATGATGCGGCTGACGACCCTGACGCCACACTTACGGGGACGGTTCTGTCGACGGCGGCCACTCCACTTACATACGACACGGCGACGGGCCGGGCTGCCAGCGTGCTGGTGGTCGTGAGCATGCGAGTCCAGCTGACAGATCGCCACGGTAAAGTGCTCTACCAGAATGCGGCGTATCTGTTTCGCGAGCAGTACGAAGTTTCCCAGGACCTCTCCAGCTTTTTCGAGGAAGACACACCGGCATTCCGGCGGCTCTCGCAGGATTTTGCCCGTACCCTGGTCTCCAACATCCTGGAGGGTTTCTAGAGTGAAGAGGCTCTATCTATTGGCCGCGTTCCTGATCCTTGCGACTGCAGGGTGTTATACCGGGTCGCGGCCGCAGCATGTAGGCTCTGCAGCGAAAGAATTTAGTGTGCGGGATTCCGATCATCAGGTAAGCCTGAACCAGTTCCGCGGCCAGGTCGTGGTTCTGAATTTCTGGGCGACCTGGTGCCCGCCGTGCATGCAAGAGCTGCCATCGATGATGGAAATGCAGAACCAGTTGCGATCGCGTGGGGTGGTGGTGCTTGGTGTCAGTATCGATGTCGATGACGACGCGTATCACCGTTTCCTCAAACAGCGCGGCGTGAATTTTGTGACGGTGCGCGATCCCGAGCAGAAAGTCGCCGGCATGTACGGCACGTCCGGTTGGCCGGAAAGCTACATCATCGACCGGCAGGGCGTGCTGCGCCGGAAGGTCGTGGGACCCATCAACTGGGGCTCACCGGAAGTCATGCAGTTTCTGGCCAAGCTGTAGGTTGCTGCAGGTTTACGTGGGGACAGCCGCCATCGGCTGTCCGTCGAGCGAAGCTCGACAGCCAGGGTGAGTACGAGCACGCTACTATGCGAACAAGCTACCCTTTGCTAAAGTCGAAGGCGATGGGTAAGTTGACCAGGCTGGCAGGAACCGAATCCTAATGCGCGCTTTCGCCCAAGCCGATCGTTTTGTGAGCGAGCTTCAATCGCGCAAAATGCGTCCGGCATATGTGTTCGTGGGCGACGAGGCTTTCTTCCGGAAGCGTTTTCGTGATGCCATTCTCGAACACCTGGTTCCCGCCGACCTGCGGGATTTCGGCTTCTTCGAATTCGATCTTGCGGAAACGGATCTGGCCGAGGTTCTCGACCGCGCACGCACGCCTTCGCTGATGGCTCCGTTTCAAGTATTCTTCGTGCGCGGCGTGAAGAATCTTTTTGGCCGCGGCTCCAACGAAGAAAAACTGGCCGCGATCGAGGAGTACTGCAAGAATCCCAATCCCGACGCGCTCGTCGTTTTCGTCGCCGACCACATCAGCATTCCCGCTGACGTCCGCAAGATGGAGATGCAGGACAAGGAACGCTACCAGCGCATCCGCGACACTCTCGGCCAGTACTGCGGCATCGTGGAACTGGCGCGAGTGGAAGAAGGCGATGCGGTGCGATGGATTACGGACTACTGCACCGGCCGCGGAGTGAAGATCGAGGCCGACGGGGCACGCGAATTGGTGGACGCGCTCGGCGGCGACATGATGATGATCTCGAACGAACTCGAGAAGCTGATTCTCTACGTTGGCGAGAAGAAACGCGTCACGCTCGGCGACGTCGAGACCATGGTCCTCGCGGCCAAGCAGCGCTCACTGTATGAATTGACCGATGCGATCTCGAGCAAAGATCGCGTGCGGGCACTGGAGGTGCTCGATGCGATTCTGCTTTCCGGCGAAGGGGAAGAGGCCGCTATCGGACACATCTACATGCTGGCGAAGACCTTCCGCCAGATGCTCGTGATTGTCGAACGCAACGTGCGCGATCAGCGGATGTTGTGGGCTGCGTTGTGGCAGGGCTTTCGGGTTCCGCCCTTCGCCGCCGACGACATCATCAAACAGGCGCGCCGCTACAAGAATCGCCGGGAACTTACGCGTGCGATCCGATTGGTAGCGAGAGCAGATCTGGCTCTGCGCTCAAATCCAGTGAGCAAACGCATGGTGCTGGAGCGGTTGGTGATCGATCTGACTAGCGAGCCGAAATTGGAAACTCCCGGCTGGATGCAGGAACAACTGCCGGTGTAAGGAGTTCATTCGCAATCAGAATCGGCCTGAGCTGACTTACTCCCCCGCTAGACAGGGTTCCGCGCATTGATGTTAAGTCAAGGCGATATCGTCTCCGATCTGAACATTCAGATCCTTTGTTCCAAGCACAACCTGGCGAAGCACGACAGGATTGAGTAGCGGGGTCCGGTCAGCGCTTTGTCTCGTTGGATTGATCAAATAAACTTAAAGTGGGAGGAATCGTGGATATCAGATCGCTACAGAAGCCGTTGAAAGAACAGTATCGCCGCGAGCCGTCAAGCTCTCGAATCACGTTGAGTGCGAAGGGAAGCGAGACGGCGACGCCGTTGTCGTGCTCGGTCGATATCGGTCGAGCGATCTATCAGGCCGAGGCTCACAAGGGAGTCGGTGGCACAGGCACAGCCGCTTGCTCGGGCGATCTTCTCATCGGCGCGCTGGCGGCCTGCGCTCAACTGACTTGTCAATTAGTGGCGACGGCTATGGGCGTGCCGACCCGCAGCATTGAGGTTACTGTGAGCGGCGACATGGATCTGCAAGGAACATTGGGGATCTCCAAGGATGTACCCGTGGGCTTCGAAGCCATTCGTCTACAATTTGATCTCGATGCGCCAGATGCCACTCCAGATCAGCTCCGCGCACTGCAGGAGAAAACGGAACAATACTGCGTGGTGATGCAAACGTTGTTGCATCCGCCCAGGATCGAATCGCATTGGAGCCCGTCCAATTGATGCGACCCGTGATCGGGATGCATCAGAGTACAAGCCATGGTCGACACTCCCGCGTATCTGGCTCGTATCCATTACGCCGGTCCGACGGAAGCAAACGCTGAGACGTTGCGCGCCCTCCACCGCGCGCATCTGGTGGCAGTACCGTTCGAGAATCTGGATATTCATCTTGGCCGAAAAATCACGGTTGACGAAGCGGCAATTCTGAATAAAGTTGTAGTCCTTCGCCGCGGCGGATTTTGTTATGAACTGAACGGCGCCTTCGCCGCACTATTGCGGGCTCTCGGGTTCCGGGTGACGCTGCTCTCGGCTCGCGTGGCACGAGCGAATGGCGGTGAGGGACCGGAGTTTGATCATCTAACGCTCCGCGTCGATCTGGAAGAACCCTGGCTGGCGGACGTCGGATTCGGCGAGTCATTTCTGGAGCCGCTTCGGCTTGAGGCAGGGAGAGATCAACGAGACCCGACCGGAACGTATCGACTCCACGCGCAGGCCGAACGGCTGCGAATGGAAAAGTTCGTGACAGACGGCAACTGGAAGCCGCAGTACTCGTTCTCTCTCGAACCGCGGCGTCTCGCAGAGTTTGCCGCGATGTGCCGTTACCATCAAACCTCGCCCGATTCGTCTTTTACGCAGAACCGCATCTGTAGCCGCGCCACTCCCGACGGCCGGATCACGTTGTCGGAGATGAAACTGATCACGACGAGCAATGGCGAGTGGGAAGAGCGACGCCTTGCGTCAGAAGAAGAGTGGAATTCCATTCTTCGCAAGCGATTCGGGATTCTTCTCTGAAAAAACTACAAGCTCTCCTCCGCAGTCTTGGCAGTGGGCCATCCGGCCAACTGCCCCACTCAAGCCAAAACCGGGCTTGAATGGGCCACCCGCTCGAGAAACGATGAGGCTCAGGCGAACATGGCTGCCATCGGTACCGGACTATGCTCTCTTCCAATGACGACGATCCCAGAGTCGGTCACATGCCATCCGCGCGCCTTGTCAGCCTCGAGATCGTAACCGACTTCGGTGTTCGCCGGGATTCGAACGTTCTTGTCGAGGATAGCGTGCCGCACCCTGGCGTGGCGTCCGATGTCGCAGTTATCCATAATCACGCAGCCTTCGACCGATGCGCCGGTGTGCACACGCACGGCGCGGCCCAGAACGGACTTCCGCGCCAGGCCCCCGGAGAGAATGCATCCTCCCGATACGATGCTGTCGAGCGCCTCGCCGCGACGTCCATTTTCGTCGAACACGAACTTTGCGGGAGGATCGGGATAGCTCGTGCTTCGCACCGGCCACTCGCGGTTGTAAAGGTTTAGATCGGGCTTGACGTGATTCAAGTCCATGTTGGCTTCGTAGTAAGCGTCGATGGTTCCCACGTCGCGCCAATAGGGAATGGAATCCCCAGACTCGCCCGGAATACGGTTGGTCTCAAAGTTGTAGGCGTAAATGGGAGCTTTCCCGGCAAGCTTTGGCAAAATGTCTTTGCCAAAATCGTGATGACTCTTGGGGTCCTTCGCATCCTCATTGATCAGATCCAGCAGAGTGCGGGTCGAGAATATGTAGTTGCCCATCGAGGCATAGACCCGGGTCGAATCGCCGGGCATGGTGGGCGCGTCCGGATTCTTCTCGTGGAACCCCATGACGCGTCCGTCGGCGCCGGCCTCGATCACTCCGAACTCCACAGCATGATGTCGCGGCGCTGGAATGGCGGCGACGCTGACCTCTGCCTGCTTCGCCATATGGAAGTCGATCATGCTGGCGACATTCATGCGATAGATGTGATCGCCGCCAAAGATCGCCACCAGGTGCGGGTCGGATTGCTCTACCAGATTAATGTTCTGAAAGATCGCGTCCGCTGTTCCCTGGTACCACGATTCCGTTTCCGAACGCATCTGGGCCGGGACGTTGGTGATGAAGTGGCTCTTCAGCAGACCGCCGAATTGCCATCCCTCGCTCAAATGCTGCAATAGCGATTGGCTGCGAAACTGGGTCAGCACGTAGATCGAGTGGATCCCGGAGTTGACGAAGTTGCTGAGGACGAAATCGATGATCCGGTATTTTCCACCGAAGGGTACGGCTGGCTTCGCGCGCTCGCGCGTGAGCGGATAGAGCCGGGTTCCTTTGCCCCCAGCCAAGACAATGCCCAGCACCCGTAAATGCAAACTGCCTTGTACGCCGACAGCAGACTGTGGTTCGTGGTTGTTCTCAGTCAATCGGCCCTCCCAAAACAGCCCGGCAAGATGGTATTAAAGCACCTTGGATGCTTCCGGAAAGAACTGAATACACCAAGAAAGATTAGATCCTCAGGAAAATCTTCCTACGATACATCCACAACAGGATGACCCAGAAGGACAGCAGGATCCCGAAGCCATACGCGACCGGGAGAAATGTTGGCCCGGCAATCGCAGCGAGCACTCTGCCCCAATGCCGTTCCAGAGCCTCCCGGAAGAAGCCCTGCATCGTCCAACTCATGACATAAATCGCAATCGAGTTCATCCCCACCACAATCAGCGGGAACGCCCAGCGCCGCCAACCCTTCCATTCGATCAGCGCGTAGAAGCATGCCAGCATGAGCACGACCAGGCCTCCGCTATACAGCGTGTACGACGACGTCCACACCCGTTTCACGATTGGGCAAATTCCGGCCCACTGAAAAATCAATCCAAGCAGAACTAGACCAATTCCCCCGATCACCAGTCCGCGCAACTTCTCGTCGTTCGATTTCTTACTCTTGAGCCATTCTCCCGTGAGAAGCCCAAGGATCATCGTTGCCAGCGTGGGAATAAAACTCAGCGTGGACCAACCTCCTTCATTGAATACAAATGGTTCTTCGCGCGGAAAAAGGTTCAGAAACCAAACGTCGAACGCCCACGACAGATTCGAGTTCTTGTTGAAATGTGATAGAAAGCCGGTGTAGTTGTGCTCCCAGTTTGGGGGAACTCCAACACGCGCATAGTCGAAGTTCGGACCAGGCGCGGGATAGAGTGCGAACGCTCCCCAAAAACAAATCAGGATCAGCAGCGTTACGATGACCTGTGTTCGTACTCGCGTGAATCCCAGCAAGAACAGGAATACGTAGCCGAGCCCGATTTGCGTCAGCGTGTCTTCAAACGTGAAATAGGTTTGTGAATGGTGAATGGATCGCAAAAAGATACCGAGAGCAATTAGCAAAAACGCCCGCCAGGCGGCGTGGCCCAGCAACTGCCAAAAGGTCTGTCCTTTCGCCCGCCGGCTGGCGATCGAGAACGGCAGGGCGGCGCCCACCAGAAAGGAAAATCCCGGCTGGATCAGGTCATGCAGTGAGCATCCCTGCCAGTCCACGTGCTCGGTGTTGAACGCGATTGCGGCCCAGATGGCGCTGTGCGGAAACGATCGCGCTACCAGCGGCAAACGAGTGGCCTCGTTGAGCATCAGCAGCATGATTGTGCCGCGGAACGCATCCAGCGAGAGCAAGCGGCTGGTGCCCTCCGCCTTCGCGACAGGTTCGTGAATCACCACTGCTTCCTGAGGACTTTCGACTTGCGTACTCATGGAAGACTCCTCCCGCAATCTGGATGTCCCACTTCTCCCCGCAGTTGGCAGAAGTGCGGATTGACTTAACCGGCAAACCCCGAGCCTGATCTGGCCTTCCACTGGCCACGCGTAAAATCCGGGAACTTCTGCGACGCTCCGCTTTGTGCAACCGATGTCTCGCTCAGCGGAGTCGGAGCACTCCACGCTGCAGCGTCATAAACATCGATATCAGGCGGCAAGCCCCGCTTCAGGCAATCCATCAGGCGGTAGTTCATGATGTAGTCCATGCCGCCGTGGCCACCCGTTTTGCGCGCCATCTCTCCATTGTTCTTCCACAGCGGATGCTCGTATTTCTCTTTGAACTCGTCAATCTTCTGCCAGTCCTCGTCCTTTTGCCCATCCACAAAAACACGCGGGGGATAGTCGGCGAACAGGCCCTTCGTACCCTGAATCATGTTGAGGCGGCTGTAAGGCCGCGGATTCACAACGTTATGCTGCAGAAGAATTGTCCTTCCCTTCGCCGTCCGGATGATGCTGGTGTTCATATCCCCGCAAATGTACTTCTCGGCGCGCTTGGGATCTCCCTCCGGAAACTTCGATTTCACATACGCGCTCAATGACGCTTGGGCTGAACTCAGCGACACCATGTAGTCGAAGCGGTCGCCGCGATGGATGTCCATGTAATGCGCCACGGGACCGAGTCCGTGCGTCGGATATAGATTTCCGTTGCGCTGCATGTGCGGTACCCGTCGCCACAAGCCTTCGCCGTCGTTCGCGGTCACAATGCCGCGCAGGTCGTGGAGATAAGCCGCTTCACCATGAGTGATCTCGCCGAAGACCCCGTCTCGCACCATCCCCAGCACCATCATCTCCGACGATCCGTAGCAGCAGTTCTCGAGAATCACGCAGTGCTTGCCCGTAGCCTCGGAAGTATTCACCATGTCCCAGCATTCCTGCAACGTTGTGGCGGCCGGAACTTCCACGGCCGCATGCTTGCCATTCTTCATCGCGTCGACGGCCATCGGAACATGCCAGTTCCACGGAGTTGCGATGTAGACAATGTCGAGGTCGAGCTGATTCAGATTCTTGAAGTCATGGTTACCCTTGCTGAAACCGGCGGGCTTGGGCTGTCCGGCATCAGTCACCGCCTTCTGCGCGTGTTCCACCTTTTCGGGCACCAGGTCGCAGATGGCTTTTACTTCCACGCCCTCGACCGCCAGCAAGTCCCGCAATAAACTCGTTCCCCGTCCGCCGACTCCGATGATGCCGAGCCGGACGCGTTCGTGAGCATCAAACGGAACTCCGATCATCGTGGCGTTCGCGGTTTTCGGTGTAACGGCTTGAAGGTTCTCGCTCAGAATTTCATTCGCAATGACCAGGCCCGCACCACCCATGGCAGTGCGCACCATGAAATTCCGCCGCGAGACGTTCTTCGGTTCCTCGTCCTGTGCCATGTCCTGTAAACCTCCCGCCCGATTTTAGTCCCACGGAGTCTGTGTCGTACCTCGAATGTGTTGAATGGCCGTGGAGTTCATCACCCTGGAAGAGGTGTCTTTCCGAAGCAAGGCGGTGAGGAGAGAGTGGACGCTGCCTCAGTTCTCTGACCCCCTCATTCCGAAGGCGGTTTTCCAAAGTCTATGAAGGGATGTTTCGCGAAGGATCCTAAGAATCCCTAGGTGCCCTTGGGATGGGTTCTGGGAAGGAAGCTGATGCTGCGCAGGAATGCCCCACGCTCACGGTCTACAGCGTTCAGCGCGACGTAGGGGCCGTTGCAAAGCAGGCTTGACAACTCGGTTGCCACCACCTGCCCGTCCAAGGTCAGACGCAGTGTCGTCTCCGCCGAGCAGGCCTCACATAGCCAGAAATGTTCCGTCTCCCTGGAGTTGGGCAACGGAAAACGTGGCTCTGTTTCCAAGCGAAAGAGTCTTCCGTCTGCGAGATGACGAAACGAGGCCGAGCACGACGGATTCGCGCACTTGGCAAGCATTGACTAACCCATCCTCAGCGCGGAGGCTAGGCGCTAACCTGTACGGACACCAGTTCCGGGCTGCAGCGGGAGTTCTCGAGAGATTTGATGGCGTCTTCGGCAGTGAATCTGCCCATCAGCAAGGCCAGCTTGCGGTTGGTTGTCATCTGGAGCGGAGTGCGATCAATACTCTGCACATAGGCGGGTCCGCGTGCACCCCCTCGGTTCACTTTCACAACGAACTTGATATTTTTCATTTTGTCCTTAAGGGATCATTGCTGTGAAACCGACTACTCCACCGTGGTAAAGGTCTTGCCACACTCTTGGCAATGAGAAATGAGGCGGGATGTGATCAATCCGCACGATGGACACATCCTTTGTGACCGAACCCCGCTGATCTGTAGGCTCGGCTTGCGGATCCATCGGAGCAGCAGGATCGTGAAGAGCACGATAAACAGACCGAAGGTGATATCAATTGCGTACATGGATGCGCTCCTTCTTGGCGAGTTCCGGTCCACCGGGACGAACGTTTCCGACGTACACGGGTGGGGCTCGAAGCACTCGCTTAAGGGCCTAAGGTGTGGAGGAGCTTCAGATAGACTGGCTTAGTTCAGAAGACCTGAAAGAGGAGAAGGTCGTATCCGCCCCTAAAGTTGATTATAAGCCATTCCGCCTGATTGTGCCGAAGTTTCGAGCGAGCAACCACGGTATCGGCGCATGTTTCTACAGCACAAGCCCGTGCGCCTACTGACGAACCTCTGCTCAGGGCGAAGTTCGATTGGGACCAAAATAAAAGGCAGAAGCCGTGAAGGCTTCCGCCTGATCCTGCTGATAGCGGCCGGGCTGAGCGCCTCCGACTACTTCATCGCCGTGACATGCTTGCCCAGGCGGGACTTGTAGCGCGACGCGGTGTTCTCATGCAGCGTGCCCTTCTGGATGGCCTTGTCGAGGGCAGATACAGTCGTGCGGTAAATCTGCTCGGCGGCTGCTTTGTCGCCCTTGGCGATGGCCTCGCGCATGTCGCGCAACTGGGTACGCAGGCTGGAGGTGTTGGCGCGATTGCGCGTGGTGCGGCGGTCGGTTTGGCGGGCGCGCTTCTGCGCCGAAAGATGGTTTGCCATGTGTGGTTCGTTACCTTCGTGTCTTCAGAGAGATATTCGGGTGGGTCCGAATTTCTTATTATAGGTGAGCAACTCACAGCTGGTCAATCGGATGGCCGAACCTCAGAAAAAAGACGCGCTGCAGCGGCTCAAGGTGCTGATCGATTCTTCGACGCCCATCATCGTCATGGAGACCGTCGAGGAGGTCCGCGCCGTTCGCATGGTGCGTGCCGCCTGTTCCGCTCTGAACCTGGCTGCATTCGAATGGAGCGTGGCCACCGGGCTGCTACGCTGCGGCAGCAGTGTGGGAGAGGTCATCACCGGCGGCAGCTATGACTTTGCTCCTCATGGCGGTCAGGATTCCCTCGAACAGAACGCCAAGGCACTCTATAACAGCCGCGAGCCTGCAGCGATGTTGGCCAATCTGGAAGGTATCTCGATCGAAGCTGCCTTCATCCTCAAAGATCTGCACCGGCATATGGATGATCCAGTCGTGATTCGGCGCTTGCGCGATGTGGGACAAAGATTCGCGACGAATAGAAAGACGATCGTTCTCACCGCTCCTAAAATCGAAATTCCCCCAGAGCTGCGCAGCCTGGTGGAGTTCTTCGAACTCCCACTGCCTGACCGTCAGAGGCTGCGGCAGATCATCGACGAAACCCTGGTTCGAGTTGCCAAGACCCATACCTTGCAGAGGAAGATGGATAATCAGGGATTCGACGTTGTGGCCGAGAATTTGCGCGGTCTTACGGAGGAAGAAGCGGATCGAGCGATTTCACAAGCCCTGGTGACGCGCTACGCTCTCTGCCCTGAGATCATCACCGATGTTCTGGAAGCTAAGAAAGCGCTCTTGAAGCGTTCGGAGATGGTGGAGTTCGTGGAGGCGTCTGACAGCATGGCGAACGTGGGCGGGCTCGAAAACCTCAAGCACTGGCTGACGCAGCGCCGCGGAGCATGGGAGGATTCTGCCCGCGAATTTGGCCTGGAGCCTCCGCACGGAGTGATCATCCTCGGGGTGCAGGGCTGCGGAAAGTCGCTTTGCGCGCGGGCTGTCGCCGGTGAATGGAAACTGCCGCTGGTGAAGTTCGATACATCGGCCGTCTACGACAAGTATATCGGTGAGACGGAGAAGCGCATTCGCAAGGTCTTTCAGGTCGCGGAAGGTCTCGCTCCCTGCGTGCTCTGGATTGATGAGTTGGAGAAGGTCTTTGCCGGGAGCGGGCCGGATTCAGCATCGGCCGACGCCGGAGTTTCATCCAGACTGCTCGCTTCTTTCCTCTCATGGATGCAGGACCGCAAATCGCCGGTTTTTGTCGCCGCGACCTGCAATAACGTTACAGTCCTGCCTCCCGAACTGATTCGCAAGGGGCGTTTCGATGAATTGTTCTTCGTCGATCTGCCCAATCAGGCCGAACGTAAGCAGATCTTCTCCATCCAGCTCACGAAGCGGAAGAGAAATCCCGCGGAATTTGATCTGGAGAAAGTTGCTGCTGCCGCCAAAGGCTATTCGGGAGCCGAGATCGACGCCGCCGTCCAAGGCGCACTCTACGCGGCTTATTCCGAGAACAAGCAGGTGACGACGCAGTCCCTGATCGATGCCTTGGCGCAGACCGTGCCGCTTTCGATAACCCGGGCCGAGGAGATCGCCGCCCTCCGCGAGTGGGCCCGCACCCGGGCGGTACCGGCTGCTGCACGAGATGTCGCCTCGGCTACTGCTTAGGGTTTGTTCCCATTGACTCACTCGGATTCCCGGGGTACGCTTCTACTTAATGGTAGTGACCTGCCCACTGGGCATGCGCAGTTCGACTGATCCCGTCTCCAAGCAAAACCTTGCTTTGTCTATGAGCAGGTATTGGTGTGTCCCGCTTTCGCCGGATTCCGAATTCAGCTCGAATCCCGCGTTCCAGCCCGTGGAGGCACACCGACGTAAAGCACAAGCATGAAGAAAAGCATCGGGATTAGTCCCAACATCGAGACCCTGTTCGGCACCCGGGACGAGAATGTGCGGCTCCTGGAAGATGGCCTGAACGTCACCATCAATCTTCGCTCGAACTCCATCGAGATCGAAGGCGCGGCACGCGATGTGGCGCGCGCCGAGCAGGTGTTTACCGATTATGAGAGCCTGCAACGCTCCGGCTACACATTCAACAATGGCGATCTGAACAGCATGCTGCGCGTGCTGACCTCCGATCCCAATTCGACCCTGCGTGGCCTGGCTGACGCCGGGAAGCAACGCTCGTTCGGCCGGCGGACGGTTCAGCCCAAGAGCAGTAACCAGCGCCGCTATCTCGAAGCCATCGAGAAGCACGACATGGTCTTTGGCATCGGCCCGGCGGGGACGGGGAAGACCTATCTTGCCGTGGCCATGGCGATCTCAGCGCTGCTGGCCAAGCGAGTCAATCGCATCATTCTGGCACGCCCTGCGGTGGAAGCGGGCGAGCGTCTCGGATTCCTGCCCGGCACTCTACAAGACAAGATCGATCCGTACCTGCGTCCGCTGTATGACGCGTTATACGACATGCTCGATCCGGAGAAGGTCGACCGGTATCTGGAGAAGAATGTTATCGAGATCGCGCCGATTGCTTTCATGCGCGGGCGCACATTGAACGATTCGTTCGTGATCCTCGACGAGGCGCAGAATACGACTTCTGAGCAGATGAAGATGTTCGTGACGCGGCTCGGATTCAATTCGAAAGCGGTGATCACCGGCGACGTGACGCAAATCGATCTGCCCAACGCCCGCCGCAGCGGTCTGCTCGAAGCGATTGATGTACTGAAGAACGTGAACGGCCTGGCCTTCGTGCACTTCGACGAAAGCGACGTGGTGCGGCATCACCTGGTACAGCGCATCGTCCGAGCCTACGACGAGCACAAGACGCGGATCGCCGAACAGATGCTTCTGCTTGGGGAAGCCAAGACTGCCGAGCCGAATGTCTCGGAAAGAGCGGCCAATCCTGCGGAGCAGGAGAAGGGTTCGTCGTCCGAAACAAGGCAGTAATGCACAACCAGTAGCGGGAGGGCAGCGGCATTGGCCCTCCTGTTGTGTTTCAGGGCAACGGTGAAGAGGTTGCCGGTTTGATCATTCTTGAAAAGAAAGTCCCGGGATTGAGCGCAACGTCACTGGAGCGTTTCACGCTGCGTGCACGGCGAGCCGTCGGGCTTTCAGCAAGAGTAAACATCCTGCTTACCAGCAGCGCGGCGATGCGTGCATTGAACTTTCGATTTCGAGAGAAGAACAAGACCACGGATGTCTTGTCGTTTCCCGCGGATTTCAATAGGGAGGATAAACGCACGTTAGCCGGTGAGATCGCCATTTCCGCGGACATCGCCCGCGAAAATGCCGCAGGGCTTGGGCACTCGGCGGCTCTCGAAGTCAAGGTTCTGGCGCTGCACGGGATTCTGCATTTGGCGGGCTTGGACCACGAGCGCGATAATGGAGAAATGGCGCGCAAGGAAGCAAGCCTACGCCGGAAGCTCGGTCTTCCCTCATCGCTGACCGAACGCCGCGAGCCAGACGAGCACGAGCCTGCTAAATCCTACAGTCGATCGCGTTTGAGGGGCCTGCGGAGGAAGGCATGATCCTTTCTGTTGTGTTTGTGCTGATCCTCTTCGTGGGACTTCTGACTCTGGTTTCCTACGTGGACCGGGTGTATCAGGAAGCCGGCAAATTCCTGTCGCGCGATTTCCAGGACAACATCGACGTCTTTGAACAGAAGATTGAGCCGAGATTGGGATTCTCTCGCGCACGCGCGGCTCTATCCATGGCAGTTTTGGAACAGCTGACCACTGCCGCAATCGCGGTTCTGGTCGCCTATCTGGTCTTTCGATATCCGGACTGGAGTGTCTATGAGGTTCTGCAGGCGGCATTCGGGCTTCTGTTGATCATCATGGTGTGCAATCGCTTCCTGCCGTTCGTATTTTTCTCTCGCACCAAGGGCGAGTGGTTGAAGCGATGGACGCTGGTTTTGAAGGCACTCATCTATCTGGTCATGCCGGTTACGATCGTCCTGGGATTTCTGCAGTCGGTAGCAACTCTGACCCGTGAAAACACCACCGAACAACCGGAAACATCCGCGGAAGCCGTGGACGCGCTGATCGAGGCCGGTCAAGAAGAGGGCATCATTCAGGAAGGGGATCGGGACCTCATCCAGTCGGTTGTCGAATTCAGCGGCAAGACGGTCCGCGAGGCGATGAAGCCGCGTCCGGCGATTTTTGCGGTTCCAATCGACTTGACGGTGGAGCGCTTTATCGAAATGTTGCGGGCCAAGCATTATTCACGCGTGCCTGTGTACGAAGGAAGCATCCACAACATCAAAGGCGTTGTTTACACCCAGGACGTGCTTCAGGTTCCCGACAGTGAAGCACATGTGCGCAAACTCGATAGCATCATGCGCCGTGACGTCTATTTTGTGCCCGAGAGCAAGCTGGGAAGCGATTTGCTGCGCGAGATGCAGAAGCAGAATATCCGCATGGCGATCGTTGTCGACGAATACGGCGGGGTTGCGGGCCTGGTCACGATCGAGGATCTGGTGGAGGAGATTGTAGGGGAGATCCGCGACGAGCGCGACAAGCCTGAAATTTTACGCGACGGCGACCGCGCTTTCATCGTTTCGGGAGGCATGGACCTGGACCGCCTCAACGAATTGTTCGGTACCAAGCCGGAAGGAAAAGACTCCGCGACGATTGCCGGCCTGGTCAGCGAGCTTGCCGGAAGAATTCCGCGCAAGGGCGAATTTGTGGAGGAAGACGGCCTTCGCTTTGAAGTGCTGGAGTCGACCGATCGCAAAGTCGAGCGTGTACGAGTTACGGCAGTCCAGCCTCGGCAGTTGAAATTGATTTGAGCAATGAGCAGTGAGCGATGAGCTTTGAGCAGTCACACTTATGAGATCATCGGCATTAACGACCAATTGCGGACAATCAACGCCTCATAATACGAAACCGGGTAAGCTAAGAGTTAGCAGCTCATTGCTCACAGCTCATCGCTCCTAGCTCCTATGCCATTCCGCTCCGGATTCGTATGCATTCTTGGCCGGCCTAACGCCGGCAAGTCCACTTTGCTGAACGCTCTTGTCGGCGAGAAACTGGCGATCATTTCGCCCAAGCCGCAGACTACGCGCAATCGCATACAGGGCGTCGTCCACGTTCCCAAGCGCAAAGGCAAAGACGGTGGGCAGATTGTGCTCATCGACACTCCCGGAGTACACAAACCCGACAGCTCTTTGGGACGCAAGATGATGGTCGAAGTGCGGGAAGCGCTCGAAGGCTGCGATCTGGTGCTGGTGATCGTGGATGTTGCGCACAAGCTCGATCCGCGCGATCAGTTCGCGCTCGGTCTGGTGAAACAGTCGAAGGCAAAAGCGTTTCTCATTCTGAACAAGGTCGATCTAATCCCCGAGAAATCGAAGCTTCTGCCGCTAATCGAGGAATACCGCAAGCTCTACGATTTTGCCGAGGTAGTTCCGATTTCCGCGCTGAAGCGCAAGGGCCTCGACGATCTGATGAAGACGATCCTTGCCGCCCTTCCTGCCGGTCCGGCGTATTTTCCGGAGGACGAGATCACAGATCAGCCTGCGCGATTCATGGCCGCGGAAATCATCCGTGAGCAGCTGCTGCTGAACACCAGCGAGGAGATTCCTTACGCGACCACGGTGATTGTCGATAACTTTGAAGAAGGGAAGCGGCTCACACGCATCGGTGCAACCATTTATTGCGAGCGCGACGGACAAAAGGGCATTCTGGTGGGCAAAGGCGGTCGGATGCTAAAGAAGATCGGCACGTCGGCGCGGTTACAGATCGAACGCATGCTGGGGATGAAAGTTTTTCTCGAACTTTACGTCAAAGCAGAGCCAGGCTGGCGCGATTCGCGAAGCTTCGTGGAAGAACTCGATTGGCGCCGGCAACTGGAGCATCGGATGTTTGAGCGGCGGGCAGAACAAGACTCCGAGAGGACTCCCCGCGGCGAGCCTAACGATTAGTCTGTGTTATGGCGTGAAGCGAATACCGCGGTCATTGCCGACTTTGGCTGATTCCCGCTAGAATCAATAAGCCGCACGCTTGGGGCTGTAGGGACGAAAGAGCCGATAAAGATGCCAACTGGGGAATCTCCCGAGGAACAGCTCCCGGAGTACGATTTCGATCCAGAGAAATTGAACCTGCGCGTGCGCGTTACGCTTGCCGCCGACCGCAAGGCCGTAGACGAGGTCGTGGAGCAAGTGATGGCAGCCGTCCGCGAAATGAAGTGCGTAAACGGCAAGGAAGACGCCATCGAATTGTCTCTGCAAGAGGCGTTGGCCAATGCAGTGGTTCACGGGGCAAAGGAAGATCCCAGCAAGGTGATTGAATGCCTCGTCGCCTGCGACGAACAGCGCGGCATTCTCATCATTGTTCGCGATCCGGGTCCGGGATTCGATCCGAGCGCGATTCCCAGCTGCACTGTGGGCGAGAACCTCTACTCGAACCACGGCCGCGGAATTTTCCTCATCAATCAGTTGATGGATGAAGTGAAGTTCCGCAAGAATGGGACTGAGATTCACATGGTGAAGCGGTAGATTCTGCAACGCACAATAAGTTGGTCCTACAACACCGGCCAGAAAACACGAATTCCTCGAGTTTCACTGCGTCCAAGGAGAGAAGACTGACTTGGTTTGGCGATATGTTGGCGCCCTTTTGACGGGAGTTGTCATAGGTTTCTTGGGAGGCCTCTTCGGCAAAGGAGGTAGCGCAGTTTGCGACGCCTCTGCTCAGTCTTCTCGGGTTCCCTGGTTTTATCGCTGTTGCTTCACCTTTGCCAGCAACTGTCCCGAGTACGGTAGTCTCATCGACAGAGTATTGGCGCTCTCGGTTGATAGATTGGGAAATCTTCTGGTGGAGCGTTGGTATCGGCACACCAGCGATTGTTGGTGGCTCATTCTTATCTCATCAGGTTGGTTCCCGCCCCCTTCTCATTCTCACCGGCGTGCTGGTTCTTGGCTTCGGTATCTCCTTCTTGTTTTTCCCGAAAGACCTGTCCCTCGCGACTGCCACGGCCCAGAACCCGGAGGGGCGGAGGCCGTCCGATTGGATAGTACGGATGGTGAGCGTCGCAATGGCGGTAGGCTTTGTTTCGGGCTTGCTTGCGAACGCGGGGGGATTCCTCCTGGTCCCGTGCTACACCAATATCCTGAGGCAGCCTATGAAAAAAGCGTTTGCTTGCTCTCTGGCTGTGTCTTGCATCCTGGCGATGCCGGGGACGATCGTTCATGCTTATCTGGGCCATATTTCGCGGGCGGTCGCTGCGTTGGTTGCAGCCGGCGCGATTCCGTTCGCACATCTGGGAGCACGACTCGCAATAGCGACCAGAGCAGCCAAACTTGAACGCTGGTATGGAATGGCGTTGACGGCTCTAGGAATTGTCTTTCCTTTCCAGGTCTGACAAAGACGCAGCCGCCGCGAGGAATCTATTCTTTGGCTGCAATCCCCAAAGCCTTCATCTTCCGATACAGATGACTTCTCTCCAGTCCCAGCACTTCGGCGGCGCGGGTCACGTTGCCATGCGTCTCATCTAGCTTCTTCAGGATGTAGTCGCGCTCGTAGGCATCGCGGGCCTGATGCAGGGTGGAGAATTCGCCCTTAGGCGTGCGCCGCCCGCCGTCTCGGTAGACCAGCGGCGGGAGGTGTCTGGCGTCAAAGCGCGTCGTAGTCGGATTCATGATCACAATGCGCTCGATCACGTTGCGCAATTCGCGGACGTTTCCAGGCCAGGAATAGCGCATCAGGACTTCAACGGCGTCATCGGTGATCTCGCGCGGTCGGCGTCCATAAGTCGCCGCCAGTTCCTTCAGAAAATGTCGCGTAAACAGTGGAATGTCTTCCTTGCGCTCGCGGAGCGGCGGGACGAAGAAGGGAATCACGTTCAGGCGATAAAAAAGATCTTCCCGGAAGTTCCCGCGTGAAATCTCTTCTTCGAGATCTTTGTTGGTCGACGCGATTACGCGCACATCGACGGTGATCGTCTCATCGCTTCCCACCGACGTGAAGCGCTGCTCCTCCAGCGTGCGCAGGACTTTCGACTGCGTCTTCAGGCTCATGTCGCCAACTTCGTCGAGGAAGAGTGTGCCCCCGTGGGCTCTCTGGAATTTCCCTTCCTTGCCCGCGGCGGCGCCGGGGAACGATCCTTTGACGTGTCCGAAGAGTTCGCTCTCGATCAAATCTTCAGGGATCGCGGCGCAGTTCACCTCAACGAAAGTCTGGTCTTTGCGCAAGCTTTGTGCATGGATCGCATGCGCCACCATCTCCTTGCCCGTTCCAGATTCTCCATAAATCAGGACGCGCCCGTTCGTCGGAGCCATCAGCGCGATCTGCTGGCGCAGCGCCTTCATGGGAATGCTGTCGCCGACGATGATGCTCTTGGCCTGCAATTGCTTTTTCAGGTCGACGTTCTCACGCTGCAATCGCTTCGACTCAATCGCATTCTTGACGACGATCAGCGTTCTTTCGATGCTGAGCGGTTTCTCGAGGAAGTCATAGGCACCGAGCTTGGTTGCGCGCACCGCGGTCTCAATGGAGCCGTGGCCGGAGATCATGATCACTTCGGGAGGACTCTCCAACTCGCGGATTTTTGCCAGCGTCTCCATCCCATCAATGCCAGGCAGCCATATGTCGAGCAAGAGCACATCGAAGGAGGTCTTCCGCAGGAGGTCCAGGCAGGCTTCGCCGCTTTCAGCCGTCGAGGCGGAGTAGCCTTCGTCACCAAGGATGCCGGCAAGCGAGTCGCGTATGCCAGCTTCGTCGTCCACGATGAGGATGCTATGCATGTTTGGCGATAACGGCCGCTGGCGATGATTCTGGCACCACCGGAAGCTCTACGATAAAACGCGAGCCGACCGGATGATTTTCCTCAATGCGAATCGAGCCATGATGATCCTCCACAATCCGGCTCACGATCGAGAGGCCAAGCCCGGTACCGCGCCTTTTCGTGGAGAAGTACGGCAGGAACAACTTCTCCTTCAGCTCTCGCGTGACGCCATGACCTGTATCGGCAACCGTGATTTCAACCGCGTCGCGGCTTGCGACCAGTGCGGTGGAGATTTCTATTTCTCGCACCACGGCACTCTCCGTGGCCTCAGCGGCGTTGTCGACGAGATTCGCTACCGCGCGCTTGATTCCCTCGTTGTCAGCCATAACCTTGGGCAGATCGGCAGCCAGCGATTTGTGCAGCGCGATTCCGTCCAGCCGGCCATTGAACATCGAGAGCGCACTCTCGATGATTTCGTTAATATCGGCTGCCTGCGGCTTGGCCACTGGGAATCGCGCTAGGGTTGCAAACTCGTCGACGAGGCGTCGGACGGTTTCCACGGCTCCCGCGATGGTTTCGGCGCAGGAGCGCACCACTCCCATTGAGCCGCGCTGGGCTGGTGGGACCCGGTCGAGATGCCTCTGAATGCGCTCGGCCGAGAGCGCGATCGGTGTCAGCGGATTCTTGATCTCGTGAGCAACGCGGCGTGCAACTTCCCGCCAGGCAGCCTGCTTCTGCGCTTTGAGCAAATCCGATAAGTCTTCGAATACCACGACGTAGCCCGAGCGCTCACCCTGGCGACGGAGTGGAGCCACCGTGACCGCGACATTCAACGATCCATGCGACAAGGGCATTTCCATTTGGCTGGTGGTGAAGCCCATGCGGTCGGCGCGTCGCAGTAAAGGCTCGAAATCCTCGAGTACGTCGGCCGGAAATACTTCAGGCAGCGATGCACCTTGAGGGAATGTGGTGGCACCGTGAGTCCCCTCCGGATGGAACATCCGCAGCAAAGCCTGATTGGTGTGGGTCACACGTCGGCCTGCATCGAGCGAAAGAACACCGGTGGGGATGCTTTCGAGAATCGTTTCCATCTGGCGGCGGCGTTGATCGAGTTCCGTATTCGCCGCGCCCAAGTCGCGGGTGGACGATTCTAACTGTCGTCGGCTGGCCTCGAGTTCCTCCGCCATGCGGTTGAAGGAGCGTACCAGGTCGCCAATCTCATCCGTGGCTCTGACATCGACGCGGTAGTCCAGGCGGCCGCGGGAAATTTCCTGGGTTGCCTCCGCCAACGCAGCAAGAGGACGCGTGACCAGCTTGGCGAGGAAAAGGGCCAGCCACGAGGTCACGAACAGGACAATCATCGTGAGCAGGAGCAGAAGACCGATGTAAGTCTGGCGCACGCGGCGGCGCTCACGGCTCCATTGGAAATATCGTTGCTGGCTGGCTTCAACCTGCCGGACAGCCTGCGAGAACTCAGGTGGAAGAGGGATGGCGACCAGAATCGTGCCTCCGCCGGCGACCGCCGCGGTTCCCAGCGTGAAGTCAATATCGTGCCAGGTGAATTGTGCCGGACGCCCATCTAGTGCTTCGGCAAGCGGCAACGAGTTCTTCATGACCGTCCAGGGAGCCGGAGCGTTGTAGCTGGCTTCGGCATTCCCATCACGCAACGCCAGTCCGAATCCACCCTGCAATGTCATTTCGTGACGCTGGAATTCGGTGACGATTCCCGACGACCCATGATTCGAGAAGCCACGCTCAACTTCGGGAGACGCGGCAATCGCTGCTGCTTCGACGCGAGCATTCTGCTCGGCGTATTTGGCCGCCATCGAGGTGATGGCTCGCGTATCGGACCGAACCTCCTCGACCGGAGTTGAGAACCACTTGTCGATCGAGCGGTTCATCAATCCGTAGGCAAACCAGTACATGACCATCACGGGCACAAACGACAAAAGCAGGGCACCGGCCACCATTCGTGTGCGGAACTTTGATCCCAGCACTCCCATTCGGCGCTCGGCAAAAAGCTTCAGCAGGTTGCGCGCCAGCACGAACGTCAGAGCAACAAAGAGCAATGAGATCAGCAGCGACAATGCGTAGAAGATGATGGCTTGCTGATTGGTATCGGCTTGCAGGATTGTGTTGTTGAAAGCGGTCTGGGATGCAAGGACGATGAAGAGCAGCAGGACCGCAACTGCCAGCAGAATGATGACTTGTTTCCGCTTGGTCCGGTTCGGCACGCGGGTTGGAGTGGGCGTACTCACACATTGTCCGAGACGAAACAGGACGGTCCCTATCCGGTCATTATAGAGGCAGAAAAGCGGTTCGGACGCGCAACCGAGGTGCCATCAGTGGGTCAGCGTGCGCCCGGTTGCGAGTTCTTTGAGCATTGCGTCGTAAGCGGGCTTGGGCTTGTAGGCGCGGTCAAAGAGCAGGCCAGCGCCCTGCGTACCATGCGAGTGGGAACCAATTCAGGAGTACTTGTCGGTGAATCCCCAGGTTTGAGTCGCGGTGCAGCCCGGATTTTGCAGACACGCCCGAACCACGCGCGGGTAGGCGTCTGCCTGGCGCTGGAGGTCTTCGGGTCGAGGCGCGCCCTGCGGATCTACGGGCAAAGCCACATCCAGTTCCGCGATGTGAACTTGCAAGCCCAGTTTCGTCAGTCGCTCCATGTTGGCGGCGATGGCGCCGGTATCGTAGTCGAGGCGCGGAAGGTGCAGTTGCAGTCCTACACCGTCGATCGGAACGCCGCGGTTTTTAAAATCCCTGACCATGGCATAGATCGCCTCGGATTTGCGGTTGAGGGTGTCGCCCTCTGCTTCGTTGTAAAACAACAGCGCTTTGGGATCCCTTCATGGGCCCAGCGAAATGCCTGCTCAATGTAGGCCGTGCCCTGGTCGGACAAACCGATTCCTGGCCGGTTGTACCATGGCGAGTCCCTCGGTGTGCCTTTCTCATCCAAACCTTCGTTCACGACATCCCAGGCGAACACGCGGCCCGCATAGTGCTTCATCACTGTTGTGATGTGGTCATGCAGGAGTTGTGAGAGTTGAGCCGGGCTGAAGTGTCTTTCTGCAAGCCATTTCGGATTATTGTGATCCCTGACCAGGCAGTGGCCGCGTACTTTTATTCCATGGGCTTCGGCGAAACGTACGATTTCGTCACCCCGCTTGAAATCAAAGCTCTCGGCGGTCGGCCGAACCGTCCACCACTTCAGCGCGTCCTCTGGCTCGACCATATTGAACTCGTGAGCGAGGGTCGCGGAATAAGCAGCTTCTGAGAGCAAATAAGGACGAACTGCGGTGCCGATGAGGATTCCGGAGGCGTTCGCCGCTTCGCGCAGCGTCTGAGGCATGGATGCCAGTGCTACGAACGCCACCAGCGGACAGGTGATCCGAAAGCAACTTCGGAACTGCATCCCACCACTTTACGCTTTTGCGGCAATGGCGGCCGGCGAAGGAGATTGCGTCATGCGAGCACTAAGCTCAGCGGTTACGTCCTTGCCGCCTTTGAAATTCGTGACCAGCGACTGGATCGTGAAGATCGGTCCCCAGGGAATTCCCCACCAACCGGCGACCAGGCTGATCAAACTCCAGGGCAGTCCCTTCGTGATCGCGCTCTCTCCTGCGGGGATGAAGTAAACATTCGAGGAGCGACGAAAGCTCATGACCAGAACCGAAATGGCGTACTGGTAGAAGACGAACTTCCCGCCTCGTTGAATTTCAAACTGCAACCGGTCAGCAGACATTCCCTCGATGCCTTGAACCTTCATGACAACTCTCCTTTGGAATGCGCAATTCTAGGACGGGCACGGAGGGCCGTAAAGAAGTCGAAAGTGATACGTCCTTGGTTGTGCGTGTAACTATTTGCCAGGAAGGAATCTTTGTAGCGGGCAGTCATCGCAAGACGGTTTTGACTTGCGGCAATAGTTCTTGCCGACCCCGACAATCAGCCCGTGCATTTCGTTGTAAACCTGCACCAGGGCAGTGCGATGTGCCGTGCTCATGGCGGAGGGAGGATGCGCTGCGCCGCGTATACCAGCATCGAGTGGTTCTCGCAGCTCCGCAGGCCGGCGTTCCTGATTACTCGCAATGGGTTCGAGAGATGTTTGAAACAATTGCCGGACTTCCTCGTAGTCAGTCTTCTCAGGCACGATCCCATGACGATCTAAGATGCGCCGGGTATAAGCGTCGACGACGAAGACCGAATGATTCCCCGCATAGAGCAGAATCGAGTCGGCGGTCTCGGGGCCAATGCCATTTAAGGTCAGCAGCTCTTCGCGGAGTTTCTCTGTAGGCTGTGAAAACAGCCTCGGAAGGGAGCCTTGGTACTTGTCATCCAGAAATGCAACGAAGGTTTTCAGCCGCGCAGCCTTCTGTCGGAAATAGCCTGATGGCCGGATCAGGCGTTGGAGTCGGGGAAGTCTCACCCCCCGAATTCCCTCAACGCTGAGTGAATTCGCCCGACGCAGATTAGCCAAAGCCTGTTCGACGTTTGTCCACGCCGTGTTCTGCGTCAAGTAGGCCCCGATGATCACCTCGAACTGCGTTTCCGCGGGCCACCAATGCTGGGCACCCCAGGCACGAAAGAGGGCCGTGTAGTAATGGCGGATCTCTTGTGCAGGATTGGATTGCGGTGTGCGACTCATCCCGAGATTCAGTTTAGCTGACCGTGCTTAGGCCTGGCGAAGAGCCACGGCAGCGGACAGTCAGACTTACTGAAGTGCATGTACTTGGGCAGATGGGAAGGCTCGATAACTCGAAATAACGGCAATTTCCGCATTTTCTCCGGAAACGGCGTGAGACGCAGCTAAGGCCAAGTACCAAAGTAAGTGGTGCAGTAATCCTCTTGCGTTGACAATTTATGTCAACGCGAATGAGCTGCGTTTCTCTCCCAATGATGGGCAGCCGTTTGCGCCATTGCTCTGCATAAATGCTGGGCAATCGTTCCATCTACGTGGTCAGGAGATCTGCGTATGTCGCAAAGGCTGGGTGATCTTCTCGTAAAAGAGAAAATCATCACACCAGAGCAGTTGGAACAGGCGACCAAAGTTCAGAAGGAGCAGAGCAGCCGGCTGGGGTCTGCGCTGGTGAAGCTCGGCTTTCTGACCGATGAAGACGTCACCAACTTCCTTTCGCGCCAGTATGGCGTGCCCGCCATCAACCTTTCGTATTTCGAAATTGACCCTGCTGTCGTCAAGCTGATTCCGTTCGAGACCGCCAAGCGTTACCAGATCCTTCCGTTGAGCCGCGTGGGCGCATCGCTCACCATCGCCATGGTCGATCCGACGAACGTCTTCGCCATGGACGACATCAAGTTCATGACCGGGTTCAATATCGAACCGGTTGTGGCATCGGAAAGCTCGATTCTCGCGGGGATTGACAAGTCCTACGGAGCGACCAAGGAAGAAGACCTCGAATCGGTGATGCAGTCGATGTCGGAGTTGAATGAAGAAGACGTCGAGCTGCAAGGTGAACAGCAGGAACTGGGGCTGTCGGAACTGGAGAAGGCGGCTGACGAAGCTCCCGTAGTCAAGCTGGTGAACGTCATTTTGGGTGATGCCGTGAAGCGCGGCGCGAGCGACATCCACATCGAACCTTACGAAAAAGAATTCCGCGTCCGCTTCCGTATTGACGGCGTTCTGCAGTCGATCATGTCTCCGCCGATGAAGCTCAAAGACGCCATCACCTCGCGTCTGAAGATCATGTCGAAGCTCGACATCAGCGAAAAGCGGCTGCCACAAGACGGCCGCATCATGCTGAAGATGAATATCGGCGGGCGCAAAAAGCAACTCGATTTCCGTGTCAGCACGCTGCCCGTGTTGTGGGGCGAAAAGATCGTGCTCCGGTTGCTCGACAAAGAGAACCTGCGCCTCGACATGACCAAGCTCGGCTTTGAACCCGAGTCGCTGGTGAAATTCGAGAAAGCGATTTTAAAGCCGTACGGCATGGTACTGGTCACGGGGCCGACGGGATCAGGCAAGACGAACACCCTGTACTCCTCGATCTCAACGCTAAACCAGCCTGACACCAACATCATGACCGCCGAAGATCCGGTCGAATTCCAGTTGCAAGGCGTCAACCAGGTACAGATGAAAGAGCAGATCGGCTTGAACTTCGCGGCCGCCCTCCGCTCGTTCTTACGGCAGGACCCGAACATCATTCTGGTCGGCGAAATCCGAGACTTCGAAACAGCTGAAATCGCTATCAAAGCTGCCCTTACCGGACACTTGGTGCTTTCCACGCTCCACACCAACGGTGCTCCCGAAACCATCACGCGTCTGATGAACATGGGTATCGAACCATTCCTGGTGGCGACGTCGGTTCACTTGATTTGCGCTCAGCGATTGGTGCGGCGCATCTGCAAAGACTGCACTGAAGTGGTGGAAGTGCCGCCACAAACGTTGATTGATGCCGGCTTCACCCCGGAAGAAGTCAAAACCGTAAAAATTCAGAAGGGCAAAGGCTGTGGCGTCTGCAACAACACCGGCTACAAGGGACGCTGCGGTTTGTACGAAGTGATGGAGGTCGACGACGAGATTCGGGAACTGGTTCTGGTCGGCGCCTCGGCGGTGGAACTGAAAAAGAAGGCGATCGAACGCGGCATGCTCACGCTGCGCCGCAGCGGCCTGATCAAAGTTGCCGCCGGAATGACGACGCTCGAGGAAGTCGCACGCGAAACGATTCACTAAAGCCGTCGTTAGTCGCTGGTCGTTAGCCGTTTGCCAACGACTCATCAGCCAACGACCAACGACCAACGACTAAGGACGTAATTAGAGATTCATAACCGAAAGGGAACTTTGCCATGGGTTTGTCGTTAAGCGATCTGCTCAAACGAATGCTGGAGATGAATGGCAGCGACTTGCATATCACCACCAACTCGCCGCCCCAGATCCGCGTGCACGGCCATCTGGTGCCGCTCGATCTGCCGCAGATGACTCCGGCCGAGACCAAGCAGTTGGCCTATAGCGTCATGACCGACTCGCAGAAGCACCGCTTTGAAGAGAGCCTGGAGCTCGACTTTTCGTTCGGATTGAAGGGATTGGCCCGCTTCCGCGCCAACGTGTTCAACCAGCGCGGCGCGACCGCGGCCGTGTTCCGTCTTATTCCTTTCGAGATTAAGTCGTTCAACCAGCTTGGCCTGCCCGCCGTTGTGAGCAAGATGTGCGACAAACCGCGCGGATTAGTGCTGGTGACAGGTCCTACCGGATCGGGCAAGTCGACAACGCTGGCCGCGATGATCGACAAAATTAATAGCGAGCGCCACGACCACATTCTGACGATCGAAGACCCGATCGAATTCGTTCACATGAACAAGAATTGTGTGGTCAACCAGCGCGAGCTGCACGCTGACACGAAGAGTTTTACGGACGCGTTACGCGCCGCGCTTCGTGAAGACCCCGACGTCGTTCTGATCGGCGAAATGCGCGATCTGGAAACCATCGAGTCGGCTCTGCGAATCGCCGAAACCGGCCACTTGACCTTTGGCACGCTGCATACGAACTCAGCCACGTCGACCATCAACCGTATCATCGACGTCTTCCCGGCGCACCAGCAGCCGCAGATTCGAGCCCAGCTTTCCCTAGTGCTCGAAGGCATCATGTGCCAAAGCCTTGTGCCCAAAATCGATGGCAAGGGCCGCGCCATGATCATGGAAGTTCTGGTCCCCAACGCCGCGGTCCGCAACCTGGTCCGCGAGGACAAGATTCACCAGATCTATTCGTCCATGCAGTCCGGACAGGAAAAATTCGGAATGCAGACCTTCAACCAGTCGCTGGCGACGGCCTACTTCCAGAAACAGATTTCCATGGAAACCGCCATCGCGCGTTCCAGCAACGTGGATGAGCTGCAGGAAATGATCAGTCGGGGAGCCAGCCTGTTGAGCCGTCCTACGGCGGCAGGAAGCTCGCTGGCCCGAGGAGCCGCCCCATCCAAGCACTAAGGAGGGCGGAGCACGAGAAATTGCAGGAAAGCTTGCACCAATCAGGTACGTGAGTGAGGAGAAGCTAAATCATGCCAGTCTTTACATTTTCCGGCAAAGACGCGTCAGGACAGAAGGTTTCCGGAGAGCGTGTCGCCCCCAATAAGCAATCTCTGGCGCAGGCGCTGCGCCGCGATCGCATTACGCCGGGCGCCATTCGCGAAAAGGGCAAAGAATTCTCTATGCCCACATTCGGTACGACAAAGGTCAAGACCAAGGACATCGCGATATTTTTTCGCCAGTTCTCGGTCATGATCGATGCTGGCCTGCCCCTGGTGCAGTGTCTGGAAATCCTGGCGGCCAACCAGGAAAACCAGACGTTCCAGAAGACGTTGACAGGCGTGCGGACCACGGTGGAAGGCGGTGCGACGCTGGCCAACGCCATGCGGCAGTACCCGACCATCTTCGATGACCTCACCACCAACATGATCGAAGCCGGCGAAACCGGCGGTATTCTCGACATCATTCTGCAGCGCCTCGCGACCTACGTCGAAAAAGCCGTGCGCCTCAGATCGGCCGTAAAGTCGGCGTTGATCTACCCGGTGGCTGTCGTGAGTATGGCGATGTTGATCGTCGGCGCCTTGCTGAAGTGGGTGGTGCCGATCTTCGCCAACCTGTTTGCTGGTTTGGGCGTGGCCCTGCCTCTTCCCACCCGAATCACCATGGGACTCAGTCAGTTCGTGCAGACCTTCTGGTGGATCATCATGGTAGGCGGCATCGGTTTGTGGTTTGGCGTGAAGCAAATCCGCAAGAATCCTCGCGGTCGCTACTACTTCGACAAGATGTTGTTGAACCTGCCCGTGGTGGGGGGACTGCTGCGTAAGATCGCGGTTGGCCGCTTCACGCGTACTCTGGGTACCCTGATCACTTCAGGCGTGCCGATTCTGGAAGGCTTGAGCATCACGGCGAAGACCTCAGGCAACGCCGTGCTGGAAGAAGCGCTGATGAAGGTCCGCAAAGCGATTGAAGAAGGCCGGACCATCGTCGATCCTTTGCGCGAATGCGGCGTGTTCCCCAACATGGTGACGCAGATGATCGGCGTCGGTGAAGCGACGGGCGCCATGGACTCAATGTTGCAGAAGATCGCCGACTTCTACGAGGAAGAAGTCGATGCAGCCACCAAAGATATGTTGGCCATGTTGGAGCCGGTCATTATCGGAATCCTCGGAATCAGCGTCGGTGGCATCGTGATTTCGCTGTACATGCCGCTGTTTGCCATGATCGCCAAACTGGCTGGATAGGAAAATAAACGATACGGAAGGCCGGTGCCGATACTCCCGACCTTCTCAACGTGGTCTTAGATTCAGTTCCTGATATTCAAGACCTAAAGACCAGGACCGCCATTGGCAGGTCCGAGAGATCTCTGGGATCGCAATGCAATCGACGTTCGACGAGCGCAATTGGCTGGGATGGCTGGTTCGGGTCCGGATTTTCATTCTGACCGTGCTTCTAGCCATCGAACTGGCGGTGGCACAGTTCAGTCCTTCGCCGGTGCCGATGCGCCTCTTTATCAGCACGATCCTTTTCTGGTACAGCCTTTCTCTCTTCTACATCCTGCTGCTCTCGTTCTGGCAGGAGCACCGGCTGCAGGCCGCGCTGCAGGTCGTGACCGATGTGGTCCTCGTCACACTGGTGGTGCACGAGACAGGAGGCTGGGACAGCTCCCTGAACTTCCTCTATCCGCTGGTGATCATCGTCGCGACCGTACTCCTGACCCGGGTCTGGGCCGGACTGGTTGCCGCGCTGGCGTTCATTCTCTACGGGACCGTGCTGGAGCTGAATTACTACGGCGTCATTCCTTCTTATTGCACAACCCATCCCGGGCTGAAATCGCTGCAGTCGATCATCTTCGTCAATTTATTTGCGTTTCTTGCAGTCGCATACCTTGCGGGGCTGCTCACCCACAAGCTCCGGCAAGTTGGGGTGCAGCTCAAAGACGCGAGCGGTGCCCTCGAAAGCCTGCAGGCGCTGCACGAAAACATTATTCACTCGATCAGCAGCGGCCTGATTACCGCCGGACTCGACGGGCGGATCACGCTGGTCAATGCGGCCGCCGAACGGCTTCTTGAGCGCACCGCGGCTGAATTGCTCGGCGCTCCGGTGAACCAGCTGTTTCTGGACCCACTACCCTCGGTCGAGTCGGAGCAGTCGCACGGAGAAGTTCGCTTCGATCCCCCGACCAAGTTCCGCAAGACTTTGCGGGTGCGCGTCTCGGCGTTGTCAGTTCCCGAGAAGGGCGATCTCGGGTACGTCTATGCCTTCGATGATCTGACCGAAATGCGCCGCCTGGAGCGGGAAGTCCGCATGCAAGACCGCTTGGCCGCGGTGGGAAGGTTGGCGGCGGCGATCGCGCATGAAATCCGCAATCCGTTGACCTCGATCGCGGGCTCGGTCAGCATGCTCTCCGGCCTTCCCGAGATGAACGAAGATCACCGCCGCCTGCTCGACATCGTGACCCGCGAGTCACAGCGGCTGAATGCGATTATCACGGATTTCCTCGCCTATTCGCGAACCAAGAAATTTCAATTCGATCGAGTCGACCTGATTCGCCTCGTAGAAGACACGCTGACCTTGATGGACCACCGCATGGCGGCCGAAAAGACCGGGATCGAGATCAAGCGCCGTTTCGTTTCCGAGGCATGGGTGATCGCCGACGGTGACAAGCTGAAGCAGGTCTTCTGGAATCTTTGTGAGAATGCCGTACGCGCCATGAAAGGCGGAGGCACGCTGACCGCGGCAGTCGAGTCCCTGGGCGATGACTGGCAAGTCTCGTTCATGGACACCGGAATGGGCATGACGCCGCAGCAGATCGAAAAAATCTTCGAACCCTTCCAGTCCAATTTTGAAGGCGGCACCGGACTGGGGCTGGCGATCGTTTACCAGATCGTGCAGGCTCACGACGGGAAAGTATGGGCAAGATCGAAGCCGGGTCAGGGCACGACCTTTGTCCTGAGACTCCGCCGTCTCGACCCCGAGCACTCCGTGGCAACACGCAAAGCGGCAGCCGATAGATCGCCCGTGCTGCCGGTGGCTGAGTCTGCGGCTGCAGCGGCGGGAGGAGGTGCGCGTGGCTAACATTCTTGTTTGCGACGACGAACGCTCCATCTGCGAAATGCTCGATATCTCCTTGCGCCGCGAAGGTCATCGCATTGAGACAGTCCAAGCCGGGCAGAACGCAAAGAACAAAATTGACGGCGCGCTCTATGACGTCATCATCACCGATATCAAGATGCCGAACATCGACGGCATTGAAGTACTGCGCCACGCCCACAAAGTCTCGCCCGATTCGGCGGTCATCCTCATCACGGCAGTCGACGACTACGAGGCCGCAGTTCAAGCGGTGAAGGCCGGAGGGGCCACGGACTACATCCGTAAGGGTCCGGGACTGGTGGACGAGATTAAACTCGCCATCAACCGGGCAGTCGAGAAGTTGGCTCTCAGCAAGCAGAACTTTGCTTTGCGCCGCGATGCTGCCACGCGCAACTCACTGGACAACATCATTGGCTCCAGCCCGGCGATGGAGAAGCTGAAACAGACCGTCCGCACCGTCGCCTCCACGGCCAGCACAGTTTTGATTCACGGCGAAAGCGGGACCGGTAAAGAGCTGGTCGCGCGCGCCGTTCACGTATGTTCGCCTCGAGCTACGGAAGCCTTCGTTTCGGTCAACTGCGGAGCTTTTCCTGAGACGCTGCTTGAAAGTGAACTTTTCGGTTATCTGAAGGGCGCCTTTACCGGAGCGAACCAGAACAAGCGCGGACTCTTTGAAGTTGCAGACAGCGGCACGATCTTCCTCGACGAAATCAGCGAGATGACTCTGGCCATGCAGGTCAAGCTGCTCCGTGTATTGCAGGAGCGTACGGTGCGTCCGGTGGGCAGCACCAGTGAGATTTCCATCGACGTGCGCGTCATCGCGGCCACCAACCGCGATCTCGACAAAGCGGTAACCGAAAATCTCTTCCGCGAAGACCTGTACTACCGCCTGAACGTCATCCCGATCCGCGTTCCACCCCTGCGCGAGCGGCGCGAGGACCTCCCGCTGCTGGCAAATCATTTTCTGAAAAAGTACGCGACCGCAGCCGGGCGGAGCATTCTGCGGGTGCATCCAGCTTCACTGAATTCGTTATGCGGCTACGAATGGCCGGGGAACGTGCGCCAGCTCGAGAATACGGTCGAGCGCGCGGTGGCGCTCGAGACTACCGACGAACTTCACGTGGAACTTCCGGCCGAGCGCCCTAAGGCGCGTGCTGCCGCCGCTGCCGCCGGAGCAGGCTCGCTTCCCGAGATCGGCGGCGATCTGAGATTGCCCGATGGTGTCGGAATGGAGACCTACGTCGCCGGCATCGAGCGCACATTATTGCAAAGTGCGCTGAGCCAGAGTGGCGGCGTGCAGACGAAAGCCGCCGACACGCTTGGGATTTCCTACCGCTCCTTCCGCCATCTCATGAAGAAATACGAGCTCTAATAAATCTGGAAAACCATCCGGCTTTTTGTTGTGGAAAATCGGCTGTTTCCGCCTCAGTAACTCGGAAGACCTAGGGCCAATCGTGTAATTTGTGCCAACGTTCACCTGTATCCGGGAAGTTTCGTCTAAGGTATTCACCTGAAATGTAACCGGGGCGTAAAACCCTATGACTTTTTTAGGTAAATCGCCCCATTCGAGACATCAGGCCCTTGCATTACCCAAACCTCGCATCTCTGCGGAAACGATTTTCTAATCAGCCTGCTGTCTCGTCTAGGCCAGTATTGATGCGCGGTTTGGCGCGTTTCAGCGAAGAAACAACCGCTTTGCCCGATGACCTGATCCCTTCCCGAAATGTGAAATCGCTGATGCCCTCTGCAAGTGTCTGTGGAAAATGAGTTTCCGGGTAAAACCGCCCTCTCCGACACAAAATGGCAACGTGGATGCTACGCAATTTGGAAACAGTTCAAGCCGTGCGCCCAGTCGGGTGAGGCAATTTCACGAGAGGGAGGATGAGATGAAGGAGCAGACTGTTCGGCTCGGCCCACGCGAACAGCAGATCGTCGAGCTGCTTTTGCAAGGGTGCGACAACGCCGAAATAGCCAGCCAACTAAAGATGGCACGGCGTACTGTGAAAGCTCATTTCAACCGGTTGTTTCTCCGTTTCGGAATCACCGGTGGTATTAAGCGAGTCAAGCTCGCAACCCTTTTATACCGGAGGCAAGCATGTCAAGTGGACGCTACGGGAACCGTATCCCAAGTGAACGTGAACACCGGGTCATCCAGCTCGTGGCCGAGGGCCTGAAGAACAAGGAGGTCGCTGAAGCGATCGGAACCACCGAGCATGTCGTAAAGAATTACCTGCGGGTGATCTATGACAAGCTTGGGCTTTGGAATCGGGTTGAGCTTGCGCTTTGGTACGAATCAAGGCGCAGTCCCGCGCCACTCTTAATGCAGTAGTCCCACCGTGTGTCTGCCAAGCCTTCGGGAATACTGGAGTCTTAGGCGGGCATACGGATCTTCAAGCAAGCTCAAAAATAATTCATTGGCAGCCAAATGCCTGGAGGTTACGGAGTCTTCCTCCTGCTCCGGCCATGCCCTGCCGTGCTGCAGAATCCAGTAGCACGCGGGCTTGGTCGCAGTTCTTGGAGACTCCATCACCCTTAAGGTAGAGGTCCGCCAGTTCCAGCATGGCTGGGCCGTTGTGCTTGGCAATCGATCTCCATAACCACTTCGCCGCTTCAGCTGTGTCACGTGCTTGGCCGGTGGATCCGTGCAGAAAGCGCTGAGCTGTGGCGAATTCCTCAGCTCCGTTGCCTTGAAAACTCACGCGTTCAAGGTTATCGGCCGCGGACTGTGAAGCTGGCGTAGCCGCGGGCGCGTTCGTCCCACTGGCGACGGTCTCATGTTGCTTCGGTGACTCAGCCTGCTTCGGCGGGCTCGGTCTGGCTGGGCTGTTTGCAGCCGCCACGGGTTGCTGTTCCGCTGGTTTCGACGGTGCAGAGGCCGATGGGCTCGGGCTGGTCGCGGCCGGTGCCGTATCCATCGCGACCGGCGGTGGCGGCGGAGGCGATCCCTGCGCATTCTGATCGCTGTGTGAACTCTTCCACGCCGCATAACCCAGCGCGAGAATCAGAATAGCCAGGATTGCACCGATGTAATAACGGTATCGACCGGAAGGTGACTCCTCGTAGCCCGCCCCATCTTCTCTCTCCAGCAGACTCTGGAAAGGCGATAAATCGTACAGGTCTCTGCGGGGCTCTTCCGCGGGCGGAAGACCTTCCTCGATTGGTTCCCGATAGTCCGTAGATGATTCCGCATAATTGGGAGCGCCGGCACGATTGTTTCCCGCGCGATGCAGTTCGTAGGCGCCGTCCATCCTTGGGTCTTCGAGCGCGGTTTCACCCAACTGTGCTCCACACATGCCGCAAAACTGATGCATGAGGGGATTGTCGTGGCCGCAGGTATCGCAATGTCTCGGATAGCTCGGTTGTCTGCCGGTGGCTGCGCGGTGCAATGGCGTCGAAGGTGCGTGCGTGCTTACCTCATGCACAACTTGCGCTGACGCCGTATGGCTCTCAACATCTGAGCTCCGAGCCTCCAACTCGCGCAGCAGTTCGACCACTGCCTCTTCGCGCTTCTCGGGCGGGCTGGTGAAGTACACTTCCGCCCATCGTCCCATGTTGTCGGCCAAAAGCGGGTTTAGAAGGGGATTGAGCTCGGGCCGGGGTAACGCACGCTCATCCTCAGAACGCTCCGTGGAACTAGCCAATCGGCATTCTCCTCAAACCATACTCGACGAACGGCCAGAATTTTGTAGCTATGATTGCACTATGATCCCCAGAGGTTGTCAATTCTAAATGACGTGGTATCAGTGGGAAAAGGGGCTCAATTGCAAGCTTTACGGTACGCGGGCTCGAATTGATCGAGTTGCGCTTCCCGTTGTGTGGTGAATTTTCCTTGGGGAGTCTTGCCATAGAGATCGGTTCCCGGGCAGTAGTAAAGCGCGGTGCGCAGATCCACCCAGACCTGAACTCCCGGATTGCCCTTGTCCTCCTGCGGTTCGGGCGCCTCGGCCAGGCCAAGCTGAATCAGCATTCGATCAAAAAACGACAATCCAGGATCGGGAGCCGGTTTGCGACGAGTTGCAGTAGCCGCAGCCGGCGTTGCCGTCGCTTTCACGGGATGACTCGACCATAGTCCCCAGCGGATCACGCATGCGACCAGGACGACAGCAATTCCCAGGTAGATATCTCCGCGATGCGCATTCCACCACTGCAGCAGGCGCCCCGTTCGCTTGCTGGAAACGAACCACTCAAGAAATGCGCGCGCGGAAGATGCGGAACTCCAGTCTGCAGGATGCGGCTGCAAGGACTTTGCCAGAGCCTGTGAACCGTCTGGCGATTCGGCCGAAAGCTCATCCGCCTCCATTGGACGGTCCTCTTCGACCCCAGCGATCTTCCGCACCTCGCCCGGTGCCTCCACTGGTTCGTCAAGATCTAAATCAGAAGAGGTGAACGGTTCCTGAATTTGTGCACCAAGAGAATGCGAAGAGGATGAATCCGGGCGGCGAGCATCGAACTTCTTTCCAGTTTTTTCGAAGGCGCTCTTCGCGGTCTCAGAGCCAGTTTCCTTCTTTTGCGACTCCTGCATCTGCCACAGGGAGGCGACCTTACTCTGCATGTCGGAACTTTCGTACTCACCAGCGCGCGGTGTGCCACATTGTCCGCAGAACTGCTCTTCGGCCATCAGTTGATTTCCGCACTTACAATAGGAATGAGTAGGAGCCGAAGGAGACACCTTTTCTGCGGGCGAAGGATTCTGGGTAGCCGGTTTTTCGACCAGAGCCGCCAGATTCGGCTGTAGTTTCTCAAGGGCCTCGAGCATCGCGGCGCGCTCACTGGCCAGCGATTTCTTCCACGCGGCCTCCTCTTCGCGCACCAGGGCGTCGGCCACCAGGCCAGCCATCAATTGGCACGTGTGTACGTTTTGTTCAGTGAATGCGTTGGGAGACGCGTAGTACAGTTCCAGTCCTCCCGCGACGCCGCCATCGTGAAACACTGGGACCGCGATGAGCGATTGAATGCCTCGGCGCTTGCACTCATCCACATCCAGCAGGAACTCTGCGTTGGCATCGGCGCAGCGAAAAACCTGCCCGGTGTTCAAGCAGGGGGCGAACATCGCTTTGTCGAGCGCAATGATCTTTCCCGAAGCCGGGGTACTGCGACCGAAGACAGCGCGATAGTTCGCATTCTTGCCATCGATAATGGCGATCGCAGCGCCGCAGGCGTTGGTCATCTCGCAGACCCGCTCAGCCACCAACTTCAGCGCAGTCTGGAATTCCAGGCGGCGAAACTGGATTTGATGCTGGGTCTGTACGATTTTTGCCAGCGTCGATGCGTTGTCCGGTAGCGGCGCGGGTTGGGGCGATTTCGCTTGCGGAGAGGGATTCTGAACCGGGTAGGAATTGTCCTCAGCCTTCACTTGATCCCGCTTCACGCTAGGGCGCAACTCCAGCCTCCGCATCTCCCGGTTGTGCTCCTGGATCACGTAGGCCGCTTCCAGCAGCTTTCCGAGCGTCTGCTCGTCTGGAACTGGTTTGTGCTTCTCTTCAGACACAGTTCGGTATTCCACCGGCGCTATCACTCGTTGCCATCCGCAATCCGAACCTGGAATTGCTTATTCTAGTGCAACTCCAGCGCCAACCCCGACAGATGAAAGCCAGTCAACAGAGAGGTGAGGACTGACTGGGGGAAACGGGTCGCGTTGGCCGCCCTTCAAGAAGGACCGTAATCTATCAATAGTTTACCGCTCAGGCATCCCCGTTGCGAGAGTTCGTGCCGAAGGGCATCGGTCGCGACCGAGCCCAGGTCCCAAAACGTGGTAACCAGCTATTGGTAATACCACACTGCAGAACTCTGCACACGACGGCAGATTTTCCTATTCGGAAGCAGGAGAGAGTTCGTGGCCGTCTTTCTCACCGCTCAGATAGAAGTAGACGGCCGGGGTAATGATCAGGGACAAAACCATCGAAATTAGAACGCCGCCGATGACCGCGATGGCCAGCGGTTGAAGCATCTGCGATCCGGCGCCGATCGCGAACGCCAGGGGCAGCATGCCCGCGACTGTCGCTAGTGCGGTCATCGCGATGGGTCGCAATCGCCGCCGGGCCGCCAACAGCATGGCTCTTTCGGCGGACTCACCTAGTCCGCGCATTTTTTGATCGGCATCGAGCAGGAGAATGCCGTTCTTGGCGACGATGCCAATCACCATAATCATTCCCATGAAGGATGAGATGTTGAAGGTCGTGCGCGTAATCAATAATGCGATAAAAACGCCGGACGTCGACAGCAATGCCGACGAGAGAATTGCGATAGGGGCGGCGAAGCTTCCGAATTCAAACAACAGAACGATGAACAGAAGGAGGACCGCGAGAATGAGCACGATCACCAGATCGTGGAACGAGCGCTGCTGCTCTGCGTAGGTTCCGCCGTATACCACGCGAATGCTGGACGGCAAGTGCAATCCAGCCACGACTTTCTGTACATCGGCCATGCCGCTACCGAGACTCCGTCCCTCAAGGCGGGCGGTAACGGCGACGTCGCGCTGTAGATTTTCTCGGCGAATTTCGGTCTGTCCGGGGATCTCGACCATAGTGGCGAGGGCGCCCAGAGTGGCTGTGTGCCCGGTACTGCTGACCAGCAGCGTATTGCGCATGGCCTCGAGCGACGCCCGATTGGCGGCGGGAAAGCGTACCCGCAGCGTATAGGCGCGCTCGTTCGCCACCACCGGCGTGGGCGCAGGCTCTCCTTCCAGGATGGCCGAGGCATCGAGCGCCACCTCTTCGGCCGTAAATCCAGCGCGGGCTGCCACGCTGGGATCGACTTGGAACGTAACCGCGGGTCCGCTGATCGTGTTGTCAATTCCATTCAGAAGGTCGACAACTCCGGGGATCTTCCCGATGCCATCCGCTACCTTGGGTGCCCATGATTCCAGTTCCTTGGGATCCTGCGAAAACAGCTTGATCTCGATAGGCTGCGGCGAGGACGTCAAGTCGCCGATCATGTCCTGCAAAACTTGAATGAGATCGATGTCGAGGGCAGGCTCCTCCCTCTTGATGTCGGCGCGGACGTCGGCCATGATCTCATCGATGGCGCGGTCGCGCTTGGCTTTGAGTTTCACCAGAATATCGCCGGTGTTGGCTTCTGTTACCGCTGCGAGCCCGAGCTGCAAACCGGTACGCCGCGAAGTGCTCTCGACCTCAGGCATCTCGCGCAGCATCTGTTCGACATGAGTGATGACCCGGTTGGTTTCGGCCAGAGAACTGCCCGCGGGCATAATGTAGTCGACAGTGAATCCACCTTCATCCATCTCCGGCAGCAAATCTGAGCCAGAGAAGGTGTAGCAGACGTAGGAAATGACAATCAGAGCGGCACTAAAAATGATCAGCAGGTACGGCCGCTCGAGCGCGCGGCGCAGCCAGCCTTCATGGAAGTTGACGACGCGCAGGAAAAACCCGCTCAGATGTTTTTCCTCGGCTGCCAGCAGCTTCGCCGCATTATCGTTGTCCGCGAGGGCTTCGGCCCCGGTGGGTACGGGAGTAGCCTCGGCCTGTGGAGATTCAGACGCGGCGTGGGACCCTCCTTTGTCGTGCCGTCCCCGGATGAAGTATTGGCTTAGCGTCGGAGTCCAGGTCACCGCCAGTGCCAGCGACGTCAGCAGAGAAACCGTCATGGTCACGGCCAGGGCCCGAAAGAAGACCCCGGTCACGCCGGTGATGACGATCAGCGGGATAAAAACCACTACGGGCGTGATCGTAGAACCGATCAACGGGACAGTGATCTCTTTCAGTGCGCTCTGAATCGCATCCAGCCGTCCCTGGCCAGCGTCGCGATGCAAAACAATGTTCTCGACCACGACGATCGCATCGTCGATAACCAGTCCCACGGCTGCAGCTAGGCCGCCGAGCGTCATCAGATCGAACGTCTCTCCCATTACCTTGAGGGCGATGAAGGTGATCATTACGGTGACCGGAATCACCAGGCCTGCAACCAGCGACGTGCCCCAGTCGCGCAGGAATACAACCAGAATGATCGAAGCGAGGATCAGGCCGAGCAGGATGGCGTCACGGACGCTCTTGATCGAGTCGCTCACAATGACAGACTGATCGTAGAACGGCTTGATGGTGATTCCCGGCGGCAGCGCCTTTTTGAGATTTTCAATTTCGTTGTGAACTTCCTGCGCAACCTGCACGGTATTCCCATCGGGCTGACGATTGATATTGAGCAGGACTGCGGGCTTGCCGTCTGCCGTAACAACGGTGTACACGGGCTTTACGTTGGGAGCAACTTCGGCAACATCGCCGATGCGCACCGGAATTCCGGCAGGAGTGTTCTTGATGACCGCATTTGCGATTTCTTCCGGCGTGCGTATCTGACCGTTCACCAGGCCAAGATAGAGTTGGTGATTTCGTTCCAGCAGTCCCGGCGAGTCAATCAGGTTGGTGCGCCGAACTGCGTCCAGAATGTCAGACACGGTTACGTTTGCCGTGAGCAGCTTGGCTGGGTCTGGCGTGATGTGAAACTCCGGCTCCTGTCCGCCCTGCACAATCACCGTGGAAACGCCTTCCAGACGGTTGAGGCGCGGCTTCATCTCGTAGGTCGCCATCTCCCACAGACGGGTTTGCGGCATCGTGTCTGAGGTAACGCTATAGCCGATGATGGGGAAGCTGGCGAACGTCATGCGATGCGCTTCGATCTTGGCCGTGGCCGGAAGTTCCGGCTGCACTCGCGAGATGGCCGCATTCACGTACTGCAACGTCTGGAACATGTCAAGGTCCCAGCGGAAGTAGAGGTCGACCTCGGCGGAGCCGCGGCTGGTAATGGAGCGCACGGTGAGCAGCCCGGGCACGCTGTTGACTGCTTCTTCAATGGGTCGGGTGACGGTGACCATCATCTGGTCGATCGGCATCACCCCGTTATCGACGGCCACCAGCACGCGAGGGAAATCCGTTGCCGGAAACACGGACACCGGGATGGTGAAGGCGAGATAAGCGCCCAGCAGACTGAACGTCAAAATCAGGAAAATGACTGGTCTGGAGTGCTGGGAAATCCAGTGCTGGCCCGAGTGGCCGTCTTTCTGTAAGTTCACGCAGTCGCTCCGCAGGGATTATTTTTCACCGGATCCCTCACTGGGAGCCTTCGATCCTTCGGCCGACGGCTTCGCCTCCTCGGCCGGAGCCTCGGCAGCCGCAATCTTGATCTTGGTCTTGTCCGGCAATCCGTATGCGCCGTTTGAAACGACCTTGTCCCCTTGGTTGACTCCCTCGATGATCTGCACATCATCGCCGTTGCGAATGCCGAGTTTTACCGCCTTCTGATGCGCCAGGCCATCGGAGCCGGCAATCATCACAGTAGTCGTTCCATCCGGCGCAGTCAGCACCGAACTCGCTGGTACGACCAGAGCATCTTTCACGGTTTGTGCCGTCAGCGAAAGATGGACGCTGGTTCCGGGCTTCAGTTCATGCCTGGGATTCTTGGCCTCAAACCAGACTTCCACGGTCGTACTATTCGGATCGAGGGCAGGACTTACCACCGTGACTTTGCCGTTGATGGGTTCCGCAATTCCGGGTACGGTCATGGTGCCCTTGTCGCCGACCTTCAAAGCCGCAGCCTCGTCTTGCGGAATGTGTGCCTTGGCGATGACGGAAGAGATATCCATCACTGTGAGCAGCGGAGTCCCCGCCGCCGCCATTTCGCCGGGGTAGAGCGGCCGGTCTGTAATCACGCCGTTGACGGGACTGCGAATTTCAGAGTAGCTGAGCTGTGCCTGTGCGCCCTGATACTTGCCCTTGGCGGATTCCAGCTGTCCCTCTGCTGCTACCAATTCCTGCTGTTTGCCAGTCGCCATGAGCGTATCGAGATGTTGTTTGGCGATCGCGTACTGGTTCCTGGCTTGCGTGATGTCGACTCGCGACTGATCGAGTTCTTTCCGTGGCAACGCGCCCTGATCAAACAATTGCTGGCGGCTCTGAAAGATTTTCTCCTGCGCGTCGAGCGCCTGTTGCGCTTGCTGGGCATCAGCTTCGGCTTTCTTGATCTCCTCAGGCAAGCTGGCGGAGGTGGTTATCTTGTGTAATGCCTCCTGTTGTTTGTAGGCGCCTTCGGTATCCTGCGCGGCGGCAGAGAGGTCACGGTTTTCCAGCACCGCAAGGAGTTGACCTTCCTTCACCGCACTTCCGCGTTTCACCAGAAACTTCTGCACCGGGGCGCTGATTTTAGAAACGATCGCGGCCTGTTGCAGCGGGAACAAAATGGCCTGCGCTTCGACGACGTGCTGAATCGTGGTCTTTTCCACCGGGGCCGCCTGCACGGCGACGCCGGCTTGCTCGGCAGGCTTTTCGGAAGAACAGGCGCCGCAGATCAGCAATGCCGCAACCGCAAACGATCCTGAAATCGTGCGCGTCTGGCGGTTGTGTTTGCCCATCGAGCTTTTCCAGTTTGAAAGTTTAGGTCGGTTCATTCGTTCTAGAAGATCCCTGTCAAGGTCTGCAGGTTCGCGATGGCGACTCTATACCGAGACTGTCCATCGTCATACGCGTTGCGAGCCTGCGTCAATGTGTTCTGGGCATCGACCACTTCTAGCACAGTCGATTCTCCCGCTTGGTATCGCAGCGTGGTCAGCCGCATGCTCTCGGCTGCCATTTCTGCCGAACTTGCGAGCGATTCCATCTCCGAGCGCGCCGTTTCTGCCTCGCTGTAAAACTGCCGCAAGTGACTCAGCAACTGTTTCTGCGCGAAATTCAGCTCGACATGCGCTTGGTCGCGCCGGAGTTCCGCTTGTTTCAACTTGCTGCGATCGGCTCCCCAACTGAAGATCGGAATCTGTAAAGTCGCCACCGTGGAGTACCCGATGTTGCGCACGCCGTCGGTTCGGATGGCAAATTTATTCGAATCGATTCCGTAGAAGTAATCCAGGCTGAGCGAGGGCAGCAATCCGCCCCATGCGGCCGTGACTTCGTGACCCGCCGACTCGTAAGCGGCTAAAGCTGCGCGTAGATCGGGATTGTTCTTCTTTCCGGCTGCTTCCGCTTCGGCAAATGTGGGCAGAGGTTCCGGTGTTTGCAGGTCGTCCACCACGGTGAAATTCTGGTTGAAATCCGGGAACAGCAACACCGCAAGGTCCAGACGGCTGCGCTCCATCGCAATTTGAGCTTCCTGTAAATCGCGTTCTTGCTGTTGCGATTGAATGTGCGCCTTGAGTACATCTGCGTGCGCGACCTCGCCGCCAGATTCCAGCTTCTGGCTGATGTCAAGGAATCGCGCTGCTTCCGCCGCAGCGCGCTGCATGTTTGCATACTTGCGTTGTGCCACCACCAGTCCGTAATAGGCCTGAGTCACGCTCACTACCAGGCCGCGCGTGGCCACATCTGCCTTGGCTCGAGCTTGGGCCAGCAGGGCAGAAGATCTCCGGTAATCCGCAACGTTCGTCAGCGACAGGGCTTCGTGCGCATTTGCCTGGCTGATGTATTCGTGTACGCCGTTATTGGCGATGAACCGTGAGGCAGGGCATCCGGCCGTGGGGTTTTGGCAGCGTGCAGGCAAAGGCCCTGTTCCCTGTGTGTATATGAACGAATTGTTGTAGCTGACGTTCGGCAGCAATCCGGCACGAGCTTGCACCCGATCTTCGCGCGCTACGCCGAGATCAGTGATTACCGACCTGTACTGTGGATCGTTCTGCCGCGCTCGCTGCAGCGCATCCTGCAAAGTGATCGTCAGGGGCGCGCTCTGATTTTGATCCGCCGCTGCCACCTGTGCAAAACTCAACCCCGAAGTCGCGATCAGAACCAAACTGAAAATCAGCAGCGGCGAACATTGCCCGAAATGGGACTGCCCTTTCACATGTCTCGTCCGGTCGTTTTTCTGACACATCAGAGTTCACCTCAGGATCAAAACTTGTCCTCGCGCCACTCAAAAGTCTATGAACCTAAAGGACCGACGATAGGTCCCGATCCCAGCCGCCGCATCCTCCCTGTGCGCGAGTGCGTTCAGGCGGCAGGAGGATTCAGACGTCCGCACCCACCACAGGTCCGGACCAAATTGAAACTGGCACAGCCTATCACGTGCTCCCTGAAAGCCACATGAAAGCTATCCCTTCAGATGCCTAAGTGGCATGCACCGAAGTACTTAGCTTTGCCGTGTTCCCGCGACGAATAAATGGCGAAAGTCTTGCTTACAGAAAGGCGAGTTCGTTCTTAAGTCCGGAGGAAGCTATCATGATCAACTTGGAATCTGTAAAAGTTACGCCGCGTGACCAGCAAGTGCTGAACCTGCTGGTGCAGGGCTGCAGCAACAAGGAAATCGGTGGTCAGCTCAACATCAGCCCCCGCACCGTGAAGCAGCACTTGCGAACATTGTTTCTGCGTGCCGGTATCCGCGAAGGGCGGAAGCGCGTGAAGTTGGCAATTGCGATGTTCAGCAAAGAGGAGGCGCAATCATGACTCCGCGCGAGTGCCTCACCCCCAAAGAGATTCAAATCGCTATCTTGGTATGGGAAGGACTCACCAACCGCGAGATCGGCCGGATCGTCGGCACCAGCGAACAGGTCATCAAGAATCATCTTCGAAACACGTTCGACAAGCTCGGCGTGTGGAGCCGGCTGGAGTTGGCCATGTACGTCGCCAGCCATGGTGGAAAAGACTGGCCCGAAGCCGACGGCGGCCCCACCCCTTATCCCCAAGCAGTGGGGCTGATTAGAGACGAGCCAGTAACACGTTCATACGGGGCGAGATCTTTCCGTCTCTGGTAAACCGCTCTGGATCCGCTCCGCAGCGCGCTGATTCAGCCAAACTCTGCAAAACTTTTCTGACAGGGTTTATTTTGGAAACATGTATGTAGCCATAACCCTAGTCGTGCCAGTGGTTTACTGGATTTTAGTGCGGCACTGGAATTGCTCGGACAGTTGCGATCTCCCAAGGGCGGGCTTGATCAGCGAGCCGGCTTTCGCGACTCCCGGGGCGAAACCAGCGATGGCCTACAAAGAAATCTTCTGGATGGCGTGCGATTCGACCGAACAGCTGCGGGCCGAGTATGGCCCCTTCCAGACTCGTGCCGAGGCGGAGGTTGAGGCGCGGAAACTCGGTTTCGGATACTTGCTGCGTTATGAGCACATTCTGGGTGTGAATGAGGAAATTGAGGAGGTCCGCTGCATTTTCATAGAGCTGCCGGGAACCGTTTCTGAGGCTGTGGAAGGCACTCAGGTCACCCTTCACACTCGTTGCGCCACCTGTGGGGAATCCGCTGCCCATGAAACCGGATGGCAAGCCGAGGTCTGGGCTGACATCCACGAGTTTGAGCACTCCCGCCATCGAGTCCGCCTCTTCGAACACGCCCGCGGCAAGGGCCTGAAGGAAATCGGCGACTGGCGGGGATAGGAAACTAAACCGCGAGGACGCTGAGTACGCAGGGAATCAATCTTATGACTCTGTGCCTTTAAACACCACGAAATCAGTTCTTCTCTCGATAAATTCCGTGTCCTCCGCGGTATTCATTTCTGCTGGGATAACCCACTAGCCGCGGCTCGATCCAGAAACCAGATCAATTTCCCGTCCGTCGGTTGGACCAGTTTGGCAGGATACTGTTCACCCGGCGCCTTCTCTTCCAATACCGCCTTCAGCACCGGTGCTTTGTCTGTGCCGCTGACCAGGAAGGCCACGGATTGAGCAGCGTTGAGCACGGCAAGGGTGAATGTCAGCCGGTGAGTCTTGAGCTTCTCCACCCAGTTCGCGATCACCAACCGGAATTTTTCCTGCAGGCCCGCGGTCCCGGGAAAAAGCGACGCCGTGTGGCCGTCTGGGCCCATGCCCAGCAAAATCAGATCGAACCTGGGAAGCTGTCCTGGCTCGAGTTGGAAAAACTTTCTTAGAGTGGATTCGTACTCTTTCGCAACGGTTGCGGCGTCCGGATTTTCGGTGGGGAATCGGAACACATTCCCGGGCGGCACGGGCACTTTCGATAGCATTGCTTCGTCCGCCATCCGATAATTGCTGTCAGCGTCGGTCGGAAGGACGTGCCGCTCATCACTCCAGAAAAAATACATGCGATCCCAAGGCAGGGCAGTGCGGGCGTTTGTAGCGAGCAGATTGTACAGGCTCTTTGGCGTCGAGCCACCAGATAGAGCGATCGTAAACCGGCCATGCTCGGCAACTGCCTGATTGGTAAGCCGAACGACCTCTTCTGCGGCCGCGGCAAACAATTCCTGCGGAGTGGTGAGAACCCGAATCTCGGCGGAAGAGCTCAAATCAGCCTCGGAAGCCCCGGACCGCCGCGCAGCGCGCTGCCCCAAGCAGTCCCGCCTTTTCATTCGTCACTACGTGAACGGGCATGGCTTCCACCAGGGGGCGCATTCTGCCCTTATCGAGAAAAGCTTCCATAAACAGAGACCCTTTAAGCTTGGGCAGAATCTTCGGTGAAATCCCTCCCGCCAAGAATAGGCCGCCGGTCGACATGATTTTCAGCCCCAGGTTCGATGTCTCGGCGCCATAGACAGCAATCCACAGGTCCAGCGCTTTTCCCGCCAGCGAATCTTTTCCCGTCAACGCAGCCTGCGAAATTGCTGCTGCCGGATCGCCTGCCTTCATGGCAGCGGAAAGCTCGGCTGAATCCTTTCCGCATCCACTGGCGCACAGAAACTCATATACGTTCACCAGTCCGGGCCCGGAGAGAATGCGCTCGTAACTCACGTGTCCGAATTTCGTCGCAAGGAACCGCAGCAGTTCGATCTGAAGTTCTCCGCGCGGAGCAAAGTCCGTATGTCCGCCTTCGCACGCGAAAACATGGTGGCGGCTGCCATCCCAAAAAAGTCCCGCCTCTCCTAAACCGGTTCCCGGCGCGACGACAGCCTGATTGCCCGCGACCGAACCCGCTCCCGGGTTGAGAGTGACCAGATCCTCAATTCCGAGGGCGCCGATACCCCAGGCGCTGGCTTCGAGGTCGTTGATCAGCAAGGTCGCCGCCAGGTGGATCTGATTGGCCAGAACGGATTGCTCGATGACCCAGGGAAGATTCGAAGTTTCCACGCGTCCATTACGCACCGGGCCTGCGATTCCAAAGCATGCCGCCTCCGGCCGAGTACCCGACTCGTCCAGGAACTGGGTCACGATTTCACCCAGCCCCCGATGGTCACGACTGGGAAAGACGCGTTCCGAGACTAACTGGAAGCGCCCATTCTGAGGTTGGAAGTAAGCCAGCCTGGCATTGGTCCCACCAATATCGCCGGCCAGAATCATTTTTCGAAGTTCCTCCAGCGGCGGCCGTCGCGTTCGAGAAGTTCGTCGGCCTCCTTCGGTCCCCAGGTGCCGGAAGCGTAGTTGGGGAAATTGCGCGGCGGGAGCGCCTTCCAAAGATCGAGCACCGGGTTCACCACCGACCAGCCCGCCTCCACCATATCCGCGCGTTGAAACAGCGTTTGATCGCCAATCATGCAGTCGTGCAGCAGCCGTTCGTAGCCTGTGCTCGGCTGCTTTCCAAAGTACTCCTGATATTCGAAGTTCATGTCCACCGTGCCAAGGCGCATCACTGGTCCGGGCACCTTGGCGGCGAACTGCAGAGAGATGCCTTCCTCGGGTTGAATATGAAGCACCAGTTGATTGGGCATCAGATGTTCGACCGGCGTGTCGCGGAACAGTACAAAAGGTGCTCGCCGAAACTGTATCACGATGTGGGTATTACGCACGGGCATCCGCTTGCCTGTGCGCAGGTAGAATGGAACGTCCGCCCAGCGCCAGTTATCGATCGATAACTTCATGGCAACGAATGTTTCGGTGCGCGTGTCCGGGGGCACGTCTTCTTCGCCGCGATACGCTGGAACGCGCTTGCCATCCTCGGTGCCCTCCCCGTACTGTCCGCGTACCGTACGGCTTAGGACTTCTTCGTCGCTCATCGGCTGGATCGCATGCAGGATCTTGGCCTGCTCATCGCGTACCGCATTCGCGTCGAAGGAAATCGGAGGTTCCATCGCCGTCAGACTGATGAGTTGCATGATGTGGTTGGGCACCATATCGCGCAACGTTCCGGCATGATCGAAATAGCTGCCTCGGCCTTCGACGCCGACCGTCTCGGCGACCGAGATCTGCACGTGATCGATGTAGCGCCGGTTCCAGACCGGCTCGAAGATTCCGTTCGCAAAGCGGAACGCCATGATGTTCTGTACAGTCTCTTTGCCGAGATAGTGATCGATGCGATAGATCTGCTTTTCGTCGGCGACCTTCAATAGTTCCTGGTTCAGCGCTTTCGCTGATTCCAGATCATGCCCGAATGGTTTCTCGATAACGACGCGACGCCAGTGGTTGTTGCTTTGATCCATCAATCCAGCGGCGGCGAGCCTCTGCACGATCGGTCCGAAGAAATTCGGCGAGACCGCCAGGTAATAGAAAAAATTCTGATGGGTGGAGTGGGTCTGATCGATCTTGGTTAAAGCGTCTTTGAGGCGCGAGTACAGATTGTCGTCATCGAAATTTCCCTGAAGATAGTAAAAACGCTGCGAGAACCATCCCCATAGCTCGTCATCTACGCAATCGCCGCAATACGTCTTGACGTCGTCATAGACTTTCTTGCGGAAGTCTTCATCGGAATACTGCGCGCGTGCCACGCCTAGGACCGCGAAATCCCGCGACAGCAGCCCGGCGCGTGCCAGGTTGTAAAGCGCCGGAATCAACATGCGCCCGGTCAGATCCCCGGCCGCACCGAAGATCACCATGACGCAAGGATCGCTTTGCTTACCGATGCGTGGCGGTGGCGGCGCCGTTTTGGGCTGTTCTGCTAATTGAGCCATTGAATAAGTCCCTTTGTTGTTCTCTGCGCTCTCGGCGAGACCTCAGCGCTCTCTGCGTTTTAAGATTTGGCCGTCCCTTGCATGCGAGCGAATTTCTCCCATCTCCGGGAACTAGTGTTTCCCTTTTCCGGCGTCTTCCACGTGCCCGCCAAACTTCTGCCGCATCGCCGATAACATCTTCTCAGCGAACGTGTGTTCCTGGCGCGAACGGAAGCGGACAAACAATGCGGCTGTCAGGACGTCGGCGGGAACGGCCTCGTCGACAGCAGCCTGAATCGTCCACCTGCCTTCGCCGGAATCCTGCACGAAGCCTGTGTACTCGGCGAGCGTCGGATTCTCGGTCAGGGCCATCGCCGTGAGATCAAGCAGCCACGAACTGACCACGCTGCCGCGCCGCCATACTTCCGCGATGTCGGGCAAGTTCAGGTCGTAGCGAATGTCTTCAGGCAACTCCTTGCTGTTTGCATTCTTGAAGATGTCGAAGCCTTCCGCATAGGCCTGCATGAGGCCGTACTCGATCCCGTTGTGCACCATCTTCACAAAGTGTCCCGAACCCGACGGCCCGCAGTGAATGTACCCGTCTTCAGCCGTGCCGCCGAGTTTCTCGCGTCCGGGGGTTTGAGTAATGTCACCCTTGCCAGGCGCTAGAGTCTTGAAGATCGGATCAAGTCTCTGCACGGCTTCTTTCGGCCCCCCAAGCATCATGCAGTAACCGCGCTCCAGGCCCCACACGCCGCCGCTGGTTCCCACGTCGATGTAATGAATGCCCTTGCCCTTAAGTTCTTTCGCGCGGCGCACATCATCCTTGAAATAGGAATTGCCGCCGTCGATGATCGCGTCCCCAGTCTGCATGTGCTGGGCAAGTTTTTGCACGGTCGCTTCAGTCGGACCGCCGGCCGGCACCATGATCCACACCGCGCGCGGCGGCTTGAGCTTGGTGACCAGATCTTCAAGCGATGACGATCCTGTGGCGCCTTCGCCACCCAGTTGCTTCACGGCGTCGGGGCTGAGATCGGAAACCACCAACGAATGCCCGCCGCGCATCAGCCGCCGGGTCATGTTCGCCCCCATCCGGCCGAGTCCAACCATTCCCAATTGCATCTCTTGCTCCTTAAGTGGTAGCGCCGGCATCTTGCCGGCTGTCGCGTGGGCGTCTCGCCCCGCGCTGCCGAAGGTTCACAAATCTAGAGAGCTTTTCGCACTGCGGCCTGCAGTGTCGCAAGCCCGCTCTTGAGATCTTTCCCCAGATGCACTCGAAGCGCGCGCCTTCCTCGTTCCGCCAGGACCTGGAAATCCCCCCGAACTTGCGCCGCCTTCACAATGCCGAACGTGTACTTCTGCCCAGGGACCGGCAATTCCACCGCATCATCACAAGTGATTTGCAGGAACACTGCTGAAGTCGGCCCGCCTTTGTAGGCCTGCCCCGCGGAGTGAAGGAATCGCGGCCCCATCCCAGCCACTTCGACTCATCTTCACCGGTCCACAGGCTCGCGTCGCCATCCCACAGTCGCTTCATTTTCCCGCCCGACTGCCAGTCAGCAATCGTCGACTTGACGGTGGCGGCCAGCGTCTCGGCCAGGGAAGTCTTCAGTCGGCTCAAGCTCTATCCTTTTTGCGCGGTGCTTTTCTCAACGGCAGCTAGCAGTTTGTCGAAGGCGTCCGAGAATAATTTCACCCCATCAACCGTCAGCTTGTCGGTGACTTCCTTCATAGAAATGCCGGCCTTCGCCAGGTCGTCCATGGTCTTCTGCGCGCCCGGAATGTCTTCGGTGAGACTCGGCCGAACGCGGCCATGCTGGCGAAATGCGTCGATCGTGGCCGGTGGTATCGTATCGACGGTGTCTGGGCCTATCAGTTCTTCCACGTACATCACGTCGCGATAGTTTGGATTCTTGGTGCTCGTGCTGGCCCATAGCACGCGCTGCGTCTGCGCGCCCTTGGCAGCGAGTTTATCCCAGTTCGGTCCGCTGAAGATTTTTTGATAGCGCTGGTACGTCAGCTTTCCGTTTGCAATTGCGACCTTCCCCAGCAAGCTCTTCAGCAGCGCCTGCTGATTCGGGTCCGACGTACTTTTCAGCTTCTGGTCCAGCATTGAATCAATCAGCGTGTCGATGCGGCTGATAAAGAAGCTTGCGACCCCCGCCATTTTCTTCAGATTCCCACCGCGGGCGGCTAACTCTTCCACTCCCGCGACGTAAGCCTCAGCGACTTTCACATAAACTTCCTGCGCAAACAGCAAAGTCACATTGATGTTGATACCTTCGCTGATCGCTTGGCGGATCGCGGGAAGCCCCTCGGCTGTGCCCGGTATCTTGATCATGACGTTTTCGCGCTGCACCGTCTTCCACAGTCGCCGCGCTTCGTCAATCGTTTCCTGCGTCTTGTTCGCCAGATACGGCGACACTTCCAGGCTTACGTAGCCATCGCGGAAGTTTGTTTCCTCGTAAACGCCACGCAATTGGTCCGCCGCATCGCGAATGTCCCGGATCGCGATCTGCTCATACTTCGCCGTCGCCGAAAGATTTTTCTGGGTGGCCAGCGAGTGCAGGATATCGTCATACAAGGAACTGTCGGCGATGGCCTTCTCGAAGATGGCCGGATTCGAAGTCATTCCGCGCAGGCCGTCTTCTTCGATCATCGCTTTCAGTTTGCCGGTTGTGAATAGATCCCGGCGAATGTAGTCGAGCCACATGGACTGCCCATCCTTGAGCAGATCTATTAGCGGATTTTTCGTGGCCTTCGAATTTTCCAGAACACCAGTGGGTTGCATGACAGCCTCCATATCTTGTTGGATGACGATATCTTGTTGGATGACGATCCCCGAACCAGCGACGCAGCCGAACTGCCGGACGAACTAACTACTTTCCGGAGATCGCTGCCCGCGCTTCTTCCACAACTTTGTCGACGGTAAACCCGAAGTACTTCAGCAGATCCTTTAACGGCGCGGACGCTCCGAACCGTCGCATGCCGATGTTTCGCCCCTTGCTGCCCGTGTATCGTTCCCAGCCGAAGGTCGCAGCCATTTCGACGGAAACTCGTGCCGTCACATTCGACGGCAGCACGCTTTCCTTGTACGCCGCGTCCTGCTGCTCAAAGATCTCCCACGATGGCATGCTGACCACTCGCGCCTTGATGCCGTCGGCCTTGAGTTTCTCGTACGCATCGACGCACAGCGACAATTCGCTGCCGGTTCCCAATAGAATAACTTGCGGTTTTCCGCCTTCAGCGTCCGCGAGCACATAAGCACCCTTCGCTGCTCCGGAAGCTGGCGCATATTTTGACCGGTCCAGCGTCGGAAGGTTCTGCCGCGTCAGCACCAGCGCCACCGGAGAGTGCTGTTGTTTCGCAATAATCTTCCACACCTCGGTCACTTCGTTCGCATCGCCCGGACGCAGCACGATCAAATTCGGCATTGCCCGCAACGACGCCAGCTGTTCGATCGGCTGGTGCGTCGGTCCGTCTTCTCCAAGTCCAATGGAGTCATGCGTGAAGATGAAAAGAGACGGCAGTTGCATCAGCGCCGCCAGCCGGATGCTCGCCCGCATGTAGTCGCTGAAGTTGAAGAAGGTTGCTCCGAAAGCCCGGAGGCCGGAAATCGTCATCCCATTTACGCTCGCGCCCATCGCGTGCTCGCGGACTCCGAAATGAAGATTGCGCCCGCCGTAGCTTCCGGCCTCAAAATCCCCGGCCCTCGGGAATTTCAGCGTGGTCTTATTTGACGTCGCTAGATCCGCCGATCCCCCGATCATCCACGGAATATTTTGGGCCACGACATTGAGCACCTTGCCGGAACTCTCGCGCGTTGCGATCCCCTTCGCATCCGCAGGGAATGTGGGTAGATTCTTGTCCCATCCCGACGGCAACTCGTGGTGCTGCATCTGGCTGAGTTGCTCTGCCAATTCCGGATATTTCTGCGAATACTCTGCAAACGTTTTTGACCACTGGCCGTGCATGTCGGCGCCACGCTTGCCAAGGCCTTCGCGGAAGTGCTCCCGCACTCCATCAGGCACAAGAAACTTCGCATCTTCCGGCCAGTGGTAAAACCTCTTAACCAACTTTACTTCTTCCTCGCCCAGAGGCTCGCCGTGCGCCGCATTGCTGTCTTGCTTGTGAGGAGAGCCGTAGCCGATATGGCTGTCAACGATGATCAAAGTCGGCCGGTCGGTTGTCTTCTCAAAAACCTCGAAAGCGCGCGCCAGCATATCAAGGTCGTTGGCATCCGTCACGCGCGTCACATTCCATCCGTATCCGATGAATCGGGTCGCGACGTCCTCGCTGAACGACCAATTCGCTGGACCGTCCAGGGTCACATGATTGTGGTCATACATCCAGCAGAGGTTCGAAAGCTTGAGATGTGCCGCCAGCGAAGCCGCTTCGCTGCCCACTCCTTCCATCAAGTCGCCATCCGAGCACATCGCATAAACGTTGAAATCGAAAATCTCTAAGCCCGGACGGTTGTAATTCGCTGCCAGCCATTTGCTGGCAATGGCCATGCCAACGCTGTTTCCTACTCCCTGGCCAAGTGGTCCGGTTGTCGTTTCGACTCCCGACGTGATGTGTGATTCCGGATGCCCGGGGGTCCGGCTCCCTAACTGACGGAAGCGCTTAATCTCTTCCATCGGAACCGCCAGGTCATTCGTGACGTGTCCTTTATCATCCACCTGCCGCACCTCGGCCAGATGCAACATGGCGTAGAGCAGCATAGAAGCGTGCCCATTCGAGAGCACGAACCGATCTCGGTTTAGCCAGGTGGGGTCGGCAGGATCGTAACGCAGGAATTCCTGCCATAAACAATACGTAACCGGTGCCAGCCCCATAGGAGCGCCGGGGTGTCCTGAATTCGCCTGCTGTACTGCATCGATGGCGAGGGTTCGAATCGTATTAACGCAAAGTGTGTCTAACTGCTGGCCTGTCGCCAATACTTGTTCCGTGGCAACCATGCGACTCCATTCCTCCAGTCGTTCGTTGGCGCGAACCACTGGCTAACTGATTAGAGGTCCCGGGCAGAGAAAGGGTTCACTACGCAGAAAGTGTATCAATTTCTTGGATCGGATGGATGACGCTCAGTTGAAAAAGCGAAGGACGGATGGAGAGATCTCTTACTTTACAAGCTGGATGTAGCTGTTTCCGCTGGTGGAGGCACGCGTCATTTCCTGCACGAACTTGAGAAATTGACGTAAATTGTCGCGTTCTCCGGATGACATGCCGTCAAACCGAACCCGTACTCCGTTGGAACCCGCACTGCGGGTGACGATACCGGTTAAAGCGAAGCCCTTAACCCAGATCTTGCCGTTCGGTACCCATAATGCGATCTCTACCTTGGCGCCCGGCTTGACCGGGCTGGCCGTCTCGACCAGGCATCCGCCGGCACTGGTGTTGGAAAGGTTTCCCCAAATAGAGTTCGGCAAATCATCGACGCGCAATTCCACCGCGACAAAGCACTTGATGCGCGGATGCCGCCGGCGATCGCTGCTCCAATTGGGGCTGAAAAGATCGGGCTCGAACGGAGGTGTGGAGGAACTGGGCGTTGGAATCGGACGAGGAGCTTCCGGCTCGGGCTGGCTGGTCTTCTGCCGGGATTTCGAAACGTCTGCCTTGATTTCGCGCATGGCGTTCAACAAGGCTTCTTCCCGTTTTTCGACAGGCGCTTCCCGATAAGCCTGCAGAAGCTTTCCAACTTGTCGGACAAGATCTGGATCCGACAGTATGCGAGTCCAGTCAGTTCCCGTTGCAGCGCTCATGCAATAGCATCTCTCGTTCTGTAAGGATTTGTGTCTCTGCCTAGAATGAGCCGCTGGTCACCTCGGTTCAAGATGACCTTAGTCATGAAGAAACGGACGATATTGACTATTGAGAATGGGAGTTTACTGGCTGCCCTCGAATCCGACCTGCACGATTTCCGTGGTTTCGCTCTGGGCGGGCTCGAACTTCCATTTGCTCACCGCGTCCTGCGCGGCTTCCACTAGCACCGGGTTTCCACCCAGCACTCGACTGGATTTCACGCTACCGTTGGACCGAACCAGGACTTCCACTTTTACAATTCCGTGGATGTGCATCTTTTTTGCCAATTCCGGATAGACGGGCGCGACACGGGATGAGACCTTTCTCTCCGAACTCGAGGATACGGTCGTGTTTTGCGCGTGCGCTAGATTGAATGAGAGCGCGAGCATGAAGGCCAGATAAAAGACACCACTGCGCATGACACCGGCTCCTTTACATGTATAGGTTATCGGCACGGAGCGGTTACTGGCAGAGTACTGAAGGCATTGCACCTAAGGTGCCGCATCCCGATCTGCGCAGGTTAACCAGGTCTGATTTCATTTGCATCGCAATTCCGCGCAAAAGAATCAAAGATGACGAGTTATGCTATAGACGGAGAGGAAGATTCAGCCCCTGTCGGGGTGTCTGAACGTTCCCGATCAAGAATGCGACGCTCATTGAGAGTTTTCCCCACCGTAGTTCTTGGTTTCATGTCGTTCTTTGCCGTTTCGTCTACGCTGGTCTCACAGACGACTGGCGGCACGCCATCGGTTTCCCTGCCTGGGACTCAGAGTCCGTTTCAGGGGAGTTCCCCCGAGGGCACCGCGACGTCGGAAGTTCTTCAGATTGATTTCAAGGAAGCCATAGACCGTGGATTACGCAATAACTTAGGCCTGCTGCTGGCTGGGGATCAGACCCAGGCAGCCCGCGGCCAGCGCTGGCAGCAGTTGGCCGAATTATTGCCTAATATCTCCATTCGCGGAGAGGAAGACGTGCAAACTACAAGCCTTACAGCCCTCGGGCTGCGGGGCAACGTATTGCATACGGCGGTACCGAGAGTGATTGGCCCCTTTAATTACTTCGATCTCCGTGCGAACGCTACGCAGACTGTGTTCGATTACAGAACCCTGGAGAAAGAACGAGCTGCATTCCAAACGCTCAAGGCTGCTCAACTCAGTTTCAAGGATGCGCGCGAAGTGGTGGTACTCGCAGTAGGAAACTCATATCTGCAGGCCATTGCTGCGGTTGCTCGCGTTGAGACCGCCGAGGCGCAGGTCAAGAGCGCTCAGGCTCTCTTTCAGAAAGCCGCGGATCAGCAAAAGGCCGGTCTGACGCCGGCCATTGACGCCCTGCGTTCGCAGGTTGAGTTCCAGACCCGGCAACAGCAGCTCATCGTAGCGCGTAACGAGTTGGCGAAGTCCACTTTGAGCGTGGCCCGCATCATCGGACTGCCGCTCGGACAGCAGTTCGTTCTCACAGAAAGGGCTCCCTACCAGGCGCTGACTCCTCTTCCGCTGGAAACCTATTTGCAGCGTGCGTATAACGGACGTGCCGATTATCAGGCTGCCGTGGCACAGGTGCAGAGCGCCGAACATAGCAGGAAAGCAGCGGTCGCGGGGCGATACCCGTCCATCGATCTGGATGCGAACTTCGGAGACATTGGCGTGAACCCCGCGAGTTCCAACGGCACCTGGCAAGTCCTGGGTGGCATCAATATTCCGGTTTTCGCTGGCAATAGAGTCCATGGCGATATCCTCGTCGCCGATGCTCAACTCAAGCAGGCTCGGTCGCAGTTAGGCGATCTGCGTGGCCGCATCGATTACGAAGTCCGTTCGGCCTTGCTGGATCTTAATGCTGCGGCGGATCAGGTGGAGGTCGCCCGCAGTTCAGTCGAACTGGCCGAACAGGCTCTGGCTCAATCGCAGGATCGCTTTACCGCCGGGGTTGCCGACAATCTGGAAGTGGTGCAGGCCCAGGAAGCCGTTGCCGGCGCGCACGAAAGCTTTATTCAAAGTCTTTATGCTCATAATCTAGCGAAGGTCGAATTGGCTTACGCCATCGGCGATGCCGAACAAGGTGTGAGGCGATATCTGAAAGGCAATCAATAGCGTATGGAGCAATCGACGCAGGCTCCCCACCCTACAGGGAATCCAGCGGTAGCCGAAAGACCGGAGTCCGGCAATAAGCCCCTGCCGGCGACCGAGCGGGACTTTCATACTCGTCCTTCGCGCACTCAGAGTCCGGGTTTTCGCATCGCAGTTCTGATTGCACTGGTGGTGCTGCTGGTCGTCGGATTCTTCATGTACCGCTATTTCACCAGTTACGAATCTACCGATGATGCACAGGTTGACGGGCACATTAACTCCGTCAGCGCTCGAATTTCCGGGCACGTGATCAAACTCAACGTTCAGGACAACCAATACGTGCAGGCGGGAACAGTGCTGGTCGAGATCGATCGAACCGACTACCAGGTCGCCTACGAGCGCGCGAAGGCGGATTTCGCCGACGCCCAGGCGACAGCTGTCGCGGCGGGAGTTACGGTCCCGATCACATCCGTCAACACCAACAGTCAGATCGCTGCAAGCGAGGCGGATGTGGCCAGTGCCCGCGCCGGCATCCAGGCGGCCCAGCAGCAGTTCCAGGCAGCCAAAGCGCAACTGCAAGAAGCCGAGGCGAACAACGTCAAAGCCCAGAACGACCTTGCGCGCTACAAACAACTCGTCGAAAAGCAGGAGATTTCGCACCAGCAGTACGATCAAGCCACTGCCGCGGCGCAGGCTGGCGCGGCAGGAGTCGAAGCTGCTCGCGCCACTGCCGATGCCGCCGATCAACAGGTGACGCAGGCCAAGGGCAGGCTGGTTCAGGCGGAAGCGAATTGGCGTTATGCCAATACCGCGCCGAAGCAGATGCAGATATCGCAGGCCAGAGCGCAGTCGGCCTTGGCGCAAGCTGAACGCATGAAAGCGAATCTGGATCAGGCTGAACTGAACCTGCAATACACCAAGATCGTCGCTCCGGTGAACGGGGTTGTCAGCAACCGTACCGTAGAAGTCGGACAGAACGTTGCGCCCGGGCAGGAATTGATGAAGGTCATCAACCTCGACGACATCTGGATCACCGCAAACTTCAAGGAAACTCAACTGCGGGACATGCATGCCGGGCAGCGTGTCACGATCGAGGTCGACGCGAATGGCCGCAAGTACAATGGCAAGGTCGATAGCATCGCCGGCGCCAGCGGAGCACGTTTCAGCCTGCTTCCTCCCGAGAATGCCACTGGTAACTACGTCAAAGTTGTGCAGCGCGTCCCCGTCAAGATTGTTCTCGACCCTGGTTCTAACAAAGATCAGTCGCTGCGTCCCGGCTTGTCGGTTACGCCCAAGGTGTGGTTTCGCGAATGACTGCTGCAGCGGCCACGTTGGACCAGTCTGATGCCTGGCGACCTTCGGTAAATCCGTGGATCATTGCTCTGGCGGTTACGCTGGCGACCTTCATGGAGGTGCTCGATACCTCCATTGCCAATGTTGCCCTGCCGCATATCGCGGGGAGCCTTTCTGCCGGGCAAGATGAGAGTACCTGGGTTCTCACTTCTTACCTTGTCTCGAATGCGATTGTTCTCCCGCTCAGCGGATGGCTGTCTTCGATCGTCGGGCGCAAGAACTTCTACATGGGCTGCGTTGCGCTGTTCACGATCAGTTCCTTCATGTGCGGTCTCGCGCCGAATCTGGCAGTTCTGATCATCTGCCGAGTTCTTCAGGGTATTGGCGGCGGCGGATTACAGCCCAGCGAACAAGCGATTCTCGCCGACACGTTTCCTCCGGCCAAGCGTGGCATGGCGTTTGCCGTTTACGGCATGGCAGTCGTCACCGCGCCAGCGATCGGTCCCACCCTCGGGGGATGGATCACGGACAATTTCACCTGGCGCTGGATTTTCTTCATCAATATTCCCGTCGGAATTCTGTCTATCCTGCTGACCTCCAGGCTGATTCAGGATCCACCTTACTTCAGGCGCCGCAAGCGGAGTGAAACCCACATCGATTACATCGGACTGGGATTCGTCGCGCTTGGGCTTGGCACACTGCAGGTAGTGCTCGATAAGGGCCAGCGCGAAGATTGGTTTGAGTCTAACTTCATCGTGATTCTGTCGGTGATTGCGGCCTTGTCGCTGATCTTCGTCATCTTCTGGGAGTGGAAGCAGAAAGATCCCATAATCGATCTGCATTTGTTCCGTGACCGCACCTTCGGCATCTCGAATCTGCTGATGTTCATGCTCGGATTCGCGTTGCTGGGCAGCACGCTGCTGCTGCCGCTGTTTTCGCAAACGCTATTGGGATACACGGCACAGCAAGCAGGACTGGCTTTGATGCCGGGCGGATTTGCGATCATCCTGCTGCTGCCGCTGGTAGGATTCTTGCTCTCGCGGTATACACCGCGCTGGCTTCTGATGTTCGGTCTCATCGTCCTGTCGTACTCGTTGTTTCACATGACGAAGTTCAATCTCGACATCGACTTCCGGACAGTCGCGGGAGCGCGTGTGCTTCAAGCCGTCGGCATGGCTTTCTTGTTTGTTCCAATCAATACTGCTGCCTACGCGTTCCTGCCGCGGGACAAGAACAACGCTGCTTCAGGTCTGATGAATCTGGCGCGTAACATCGGCGGCAGTGTGGGGATTTCTGTGGTCACGACAATGCTCGACCGTCGGACGCAAAAACATTTAAACGATCTCGCGGGCAACCTGCGCCCTTCGAACCTTTCTTTGCAGGCGATGCTTCAGGGAGCGGCGAGAGCCATGCAGGCGCATGGCGCGAGCGCCGCGGAGGCTTCTCAGCGGGCCTACGCGCTGGTGCAGGGTACAGTGCAGCGGCAAGCCGTTATGCTGTCTTATATCGATTGTTTTTGGTTCCTTGGTGTGGCAATCCTGTGTATGATTCCGGCGGTCTTCCTGATCAAGAAGTCGAAACCTGGCGGAGGAATGGCGGTACACTAAAACCCTATGTTTCGCCTCGTCACCATCGAGCGTGAGTTCGGGTGCGGTGCAGCATCGATCGCCAACCAGTTAGCGGAGCGGTTGGGTTGGAAGCTCTGGGATCATCTCCTGACAGAAGAGATCGCGCGGATCGCGAAAGTGGATCCTTCGGCGGTGAAGCGTTGCGACGAGCGCATGGACAGTCGTCTGCATCGTCTGGCGAAGGTTTTCTGGCGCGGAAGCTACGAACGCAGCAGTCACCTGGGCAATCAGATCTTCGATACCGATCGCATGATGGCGATGATGCAGGACATTATGGATCGCATCGGGCGGGAAGGAAATGCTGTGATCGTCGGGCGCGGAGCGCCTTTTTTCCTACGGGAACATCCCGATGCATTTCACGTGTTTCTGTATGCGCCGCGCGCCGAGAAGGTTCGCCGGACGATCGCTGATGGGCACTCGGAAGAAGAAGCCGAGGAAATGGTTGACACCGTCGATCGTGAGCGCATGGCGTACGTGAAGCACTACTTCAATGCAGACTGGCCGACGCGATCGCTCTATCACCTGATGATGAATACTGCGGTCGGCAACGAACCGGTGATCAACACGATCCTCGATACGATGCATCAGGTTGCCGGAAGCCCGAAGGCAACGGATTACGAACGTCCGAAGACGCCGACGGCGCAGTCATCCAATTAACGTTGGGCAACTTGCGGGCGCGCAGGACGTTGCGGCGCGGGGCAGCAATCTTCCGCGCAGACGTCCTGGCGCGGACCTAAAGATCCCAAAGCTCGACGCTCGACTCCTTCCGTTCTCTCCAGGATTAGCTCGCGAATCATCGCGATGAACCTCGGATGCACGCCGACCGTCTTTGCACGCGCCATGGGTAGCGCGAGTTCATCGCACAAGTGCCTGGCTTCAATGTCGAGGTCGTACAGCACTTCCATGTGATCGGAGATGAAGCTGATGGGAGCGACGACAACCGCGCTGGCGAGATTCTTCTGCTTCACCTCACGCAGGTGGTCGAGGATGTCGGGCTCGAGCCAAGGTTGTCCGGGAGCGCCGCTGCGGCTCTGATAGACGAGAACCTCGTTGCTGATCCCGATCGCTTGCGATGCGAGCCGGCGCACTTCTTCCAGTTGCTTCACGTAATCGGAGGTGTTGGCCATCGACATGGGAATGCTGTGAGCGACGTAGACGATCTGTACATTGCGTCGCGCGTCGGCGGGAATCTTTGCGAGAGCTTCGTGGAGTCGATCTTCCGTGGCCTCGAGAAATCCGGGGTGATTGAAGAAAACTCGGAGCTTGTCGATGTGCGGCGCGCCTTCGCCAACTTCCGCTTGTGCGCGGGCGATGTTTTCGCGGTACTGGCGACAACCGGAGTACGAACTGTAGGCGGAAGTCACAAAGGCGAGCGCGCGCTTGATGCCATCAGTCTTCATCTGGCGCAAGGTGTCGGCGAGCATCGGATGCCAATTACGATTTCCCCAATACACGGGCAGCTTCGGTCCGTGCTGTGCGAGTTCTTCCTTGATCGCAGCAATCAATTCCCGTGTCTGCTGATTAATGGGACTTTTGCCGTCGAAATGGTAGTAATGCTCGGCGACGGCGAGCATGCGCTCGCGGGGAACGTTGCGTCCACGCAACACGTTTTCGAGGAAGGGAATGACGTCGTCGTGACCCTCAGGTCCACCAAAGGAGACAATCAAAATCGCGTCGTAATTCATGGGTTCCGGTCAAAATCAGGCTGTGGATAAAACGCAAAAAGAATTTTGGAGATGCGGTACGAAGACGAGTTTTGAGCGAGTTCCAATTCGGGAAATCCGTTGGATGCGGGGATATACCCCCTCCCCCTGGTCTATTGGAATCTTCAACTTGGGGGGAAATGCCGGAGAAAATCTTCGCGCTCAATACTTTAGGGGCAAAATCTTGAGCCCCAGAGACTTAGCTCGTTGCGTGCGTGCTTCGCGTCTACCGCCTCCGCCTTGACTATGATCCGCTCTTTCAATTTCTGGCGCAAGGTCAGATGTCACAAAGGGCGGTGGATTATTTGCTCTCGAGGAAAGCAATTACCGATCCCGTGGATCGCTGATCAATGAGCATAGCGAAGATTTTGCAACAATTACTCATATTGTCGCTAAGAGTGGTACTCGGATATGAACTTTTTTACAGCTTTCCCCGAATAGGTTGATGGAGACGCTGATTGACCGATGATCGCGAGCTATGGGACCGGCTGTGCCGACGGGATGCCACTGCGTTTGAGGAGCTGTATCGAACCTACAGCGCTGGCTTGCAAGTATTCCTCAGACGCGCTCTAGGCAGCCATCAGGCGGCTGAGGACGTAACGCAGGAAACGTTTTACGACCATGAGGATTCCGAAGCTTGCGTTCGGAGTAATGTTGATCGCAATTATCGCGCTTTCGAGTGGTCTGGTTATCGTGCGGGCACGAGCAGGAGCCGCGACCGGACGATTTCTCGAATTGAAATGTAAACTTCCTCCAACGGGTCAAGAAGACGTTTGCGTCATGAGGGCGGACGGGAGTCAAAAGGACAATCTGTGCAATTTCGTTCACCATGGCCGAGAAGGTCTTCTCTTGATGAACACTCGTGTTACCCCAAATTCAGGGAACCGTACACAACTGGGGATAAGGGCCAAATACATTCCTGGAGCTGGAGAGGTAGAAGTTCACTACAGCGATTCTCTGTTCAAAGACATTCCGGAAACACTGCTTTCCCTCAAGCCGGGTGAGAAGCAGGAGATTCAGGTCGCGGGTCTCGGCACCATTGGAGTGGAAGGCGAATACCTTGATCATATTCCCCCGCTCGTGTATCACCCGCAGGAGACACTCGATCCAAATCCGAAAGAGTTTCGAATTGCTGCTCCTGTGCTGGTGCGTGACAACGAAGTGATTGCGAATGCTGGTGGTGGTTCGTCTATAGATACGGGATCGCCGGATGCCACCCCGATGCTTTTCGTACCAAGTGAGGGGCGTTATCTCCTGTCTGCAGTTCCCTTTGAAGGTTCGGTGCAAGGCAATGTTCATCTTGGACAGATCGCGTTCTCGCTAGAAGGGCACGACTGTCTTTTGCTTACATCCATGCCGATCACAGTTTCAGAACATGTATGGGTAAAGCATGAACCCGACTTCAAGGCTTCAGAGCATATGGTGCGTCAGTCGGAGACGCGTGATGATCAGCCGATGTTCCTAGTGAGAAGTTTGAGGAAGCTACAGCAGGAACGGATTGAGCATTGACCTTTTTCGAAACGCCGTTTCAGAATTCCAGTGCCATTCAATAAGAAGTGGGAAGTGTAAGGGCACGTCAGCGTGCGGAAGGGATCTGGTGCGCCCGGAGAGATTCGAACTCCCGACCTGTTGCTCCGGAGGCAACCGCTCTATCCAGCTGAGCTACGGGCGCAGTGGTCTCATTATACAAGGTGCGTGCGCCCATGGCGCCCCTCGGTCAGCGCTTGTTCGCGTTGCTGGACCTGAAAGACGATGGCGATCAGGAATGGTCTCCAGCGCATTTTCTAAAGCGGGACCATGACGGCAGGTGTCCCGAATCAGATGGCCGAGGATGTGATTCGTTGCTACCAGCGATCACGACGGCCGCCACCTCCGCCGCGTCCGCCGCGGTCTCCGCGATCGCGGCCGCCACCACCGCCACCGCCGAAGCCTCCGCCTCCGCCACCGCGCTCGGCCTTGGGCCGGGCTTCATTGACGTTGATGGTCCGTCCGCCGATCTGCGATCCGTTTAACGCGGTGATCGCCTTCTCGCCGTCTTCATCGCTCGCCATTTCGACGAAACCGAAGCCGCGGGAGCGTCCCGTGTCGCGGTCGGTCAAGATGCTGACGCGGTCGACCTGACCGTAGCCCTCGAAGATCTGCCGCAGTTCATCCTCATTTGTGTTGAAGCTGAGGTTCCCCACAAAAATGTTCTTCACGCGTCGTCCCCTGCATTGAGCTGTCGGAAGTGCGAGCTCAGTTCCGCGAACTTGGCAGGTCTGGGAGGCCTTCCTGAAAATCGAGACCGGAGCTGGCAACAGTCAAACGCGGGGGGCAGTATAGCAGGTTTTCCCCAAGCGGCTTGTCAATTTGAATTCAATTTACAGATGGCTCGGAATGGGGTTTTTGGCGGTGCGGCCGGCATCTAGCATGCGTCGACTTTCCAGTAGCCTTCGGAGTGAAATCCCATCTGGAGCAAACGGTTCTTGGGATCGTGATGCTTGCCGCAGCCTGGGCAGATCAGGAAGCGGCTCCATGCGGTTCCCTGGCGGTCGTAGTTTTCGGCAACGGCGAAGGTAGTTCCGCAGCTGCATGGGACCAGGAACATGCGGAACGGCTGGGGAGCTTTGGCGGGATTGGCGGAACGGAGCGAGTTCGGGGCGCGGAGGCGAGACGCCTCCTCCACAGCCGGCGGAACCCTTCGGCTGCGCTCAGGGCAGGCGCCGGCGCTACGTTGCGACTTGCGGCGCGGTTTCACGATTCTTCGACGACGGCAAAGGAGCTCTTTTTTCGGCGGTTTGACTGCAACACTTTTTTGCGCAGGCGCAGGTATTTGGGCGTGACTTCTACGAACTCGTCGTCGGCGATGAATTCGATGGCCTGCTCCAGATTCAGGGGCCTGAAGGGAACAAGGCGGATGGCTTCGTCAGCGGTGGACGCGCGCATGTTGGTCAGCTTCTTTTCGCGGACGGCGTTTACATCGAGATCGGTGTCTTTCGCGTTTTCGCCGATGATCATGCCTTCGTAGAGATCGATTCCGGGTCCGACGAAAAGTTCTCCGCGTTCCTGCAGGCCCCAGAGCGCGTAGGCGGTAGAGGTTCCGGGGCGGTCCGCGATGAGAGCGCCGGTGAGGCGATGCGGGATCTCGCCCTGCCACTCGGTGTATCCATCGAAGAGCGAATTCATCACGATGGTGCCGCGGGTGTCGGTGAGAAGCTGGCTGCGGAGCCCGATGAGTCCACGGCTGGGAACGCGGAACTCGATGCGGACGCGTCCGTAACCGTGATTGTGCATGTTGGTGACTTCGCCTTTGCGCGAGCCGAGTTGCTCCATGACGACGCCGACGAAGTCTTCAGGGACGTCGATGGTGAGATGCTCGACGGGCTCCATCAGTTTGCCGTCGATGCGCTTGGTGACGATCTCGGGTTTGCCGACCATGAGTTCGTAGCCTTCGCGGCGCATCATCTCTATAAGGATGGAAAGCTGGAGTTCGCCGCGGCCAAGCACCTTGAAGGAATCTGTGCTGCCGGTGTCTTCCACGCGGAGAGAAACGTTGGTCAGCAATTCTTTTTCGAGGCGCTCGCGCAGATTGCGGCTGGTGACGTACTGGCCGTCTTTTCCTGCGAAGGGCGAGGTATTCACCGTGAACAGCATGGCGATCGTGGGCTCGTCGATGGCGATATGGGGGAGGGGCGCGGGATTTTCTACATCGGTGATCGTCTCGCCGATGGTGATGCCTTCGACACCGGCGACGGCGACGATATCGCCTAACTCGGTTTCGGTGATGTCGGTTCGCTTGAGGCCGGAGAAGGAGAACAGCTTGGTGATTTTGGTCTTTTGCAGCGAGTGGTCGAGCTTGGCGATGGCGACTTCCTCGCCGGTGAACATCTTGCCATTGAAGACTCGGGCGATTGCCAGGCGTCCAAGGTAGTCGCTGTAGTCAAGGTTCGCGACCAAGATCTGCAAAGGCCCGGCGAGATCACCTTGCGGCGGCGGAATGGTTTTGAGAATCGCATCGAACAGCGGACGCAAATCGGTGCCGCCACCTTGTATGTCGGTGGTCGCGGTGCCGGTCTTCGCGTTGGTGTAGAGAACCGGGAAGTCAAGCTGTTCTTCTTTGGCGTCGAGGTCGATGAACAGGTCGTAGATTTCGTTCAGCACTTCCTGCGGGCGGGCATCGGAGCGATCGATCTTGTTGATGACCACAATCGGCGGGAGCTTGGCTTCAAGGGCCTTGCCTAGCACGTAGCGCGTCTGGGGCAGCGGGCCTTCGCTGGCATCGACTAGGAGCATGACGCCGTCGACCATTTTCAGGGCGCGCTCGACCTCGCCGCCGAAGTCGCTGTGGCCGGGCGTGTCGACGATGTTGATTTTGACGTCGTGATAGAAGATGGCGGTATTCTTCGCCAGAATGGTGATGCCGCGCTCGCGTTCCAGTTCGTTGGAGTCCATCACGCGCTCGACGTGGTGCTCGTGGGAACGAAAGGTGCCGCTTTGTTGCAGCATGGCGTCGACCAGCGTGGTCTTGCCGTGATCGACGTGCGCGATGATGGCGATGTTGCGAATGCCTGAACTCAAAAGGAATCCTTCCTGATTTGTGTGTACTACCACTTTACTATGCGCGGAATGAAATCGCATTTGATTCGCGGGGTTCAGTCGTGCCTACGCACGAAGGCTGCATTTTGAGGCGACCACACCCACCAGTGGAACTGGCGGGCTAGAATCGGTCGCCCCTCCGGGGCGTTCTGCCAGTTGGTCCTATCTTCGCTACAATCAGTAGCCCGAAAAAAGGAATCTTGAGATGAAGACTGCAAAGAAGGGGATCACAATAATTTTGAAAACCGGAATTCTTATCGCCGCTGCTCTTCCGCAGGTGCCATCGAATGCCGCTGTGCCGGCTGGCACGCCGTTTGGACCGAACAATCCGTTTTACGCGGCCAGCCCCTTACCGCTGCATGCTCCGCCATTTGACAAGATTAAGGACAGCGACTACCAGCCTGCGATTGAAGCCGGGATGGCGCAGCAGCGTGAGGAAGTACACGCCATTGCGGAGAGTCCCGATCCACCAACTTTCGAGAACACGCTGGTAGCGCTGGAAAAGACGGGGCAGCTGTTCAACCGAGTGAACCTGGTGTTCAACGCGGTGACCGGAGCCAACCTGAGTCCGGAATTGGAGAAGTTGCAGGAGATCGAGGCGCCCAAGCTCGCCGCGCACAGAGACGCCATTTTTCTCGATTCCAAGCTCTTTCAGCGCGTTGAAGCCATCTACAAGCAACGGGAGTCGTTGAAGCTGGATGCCGAGTCGCTGCGGTTGGTCGAGTACTACTACGAGGAGTTTATCCACGCTGGGGCTAACCTTTCGGAGGCGGATAAGGCTGAACTCAAGAAACTGAATGAAGAGGAATCAACGCTGTCGGCTGCTTTCAGCAATAAGCTGCTGGCCGCGACCAAGGCTGCGGCTTATGTCACAGAGGACAAGAGCGCACTGGCTGGCCTCAGCGACACTCGCTTGAAAGGAACAGCGCAGGCGGCGAAGGACCGCAAAGTGGATGGATTTGTCATCCCGCTGCAGAACACCACGCAGCAGCCCGATCTTGCGTCGCTGAGCCAGCGTGGGACACGGCAGGCAATTTTTGAGAACTCGTGGAATCGGGCGGAGCGGGGAGGCGCGAACGACACGCGCGACACGATCGCGCGCATGGCACAGCTCCGGGCTCAAAAGGCGAAGTTGCTCGGGTTCCCTAGTTACGGTGCATGGAAGCTGCAGGACCAGATGGCGAAGACGCCGGAAGCGGCGCTGAAATTTATGGACGCACTGGTGCCGGGGGCCACGGCGAAGGCGGTGGCCGAAGGCAAAGATATTCAGGCGCTCATTAATGCGCAAAAGGGCGGCTTTCAGTTGCAGCCGTGGGATTGGGACTTCTACGCGCAGCAGGTTCGAAAGGCGAAGTACGATCTGGATGAGGACCAGATCAAGCCTTATTTTGAACTCAACAATGTGCTGGAAAACGGTGTGTTTTATGCCGCCAATCAACTGTATGGAATTTCGTTCAAAGAGCGGCACGACGTTCCCGTCTACCATCCCGATGTCCGCGTCTTTGATGTGTTCGACTCGGATGGGAAGCAGATCGCACTGTGGTACTGCGACTATTTCAAGCGCGACAACAAAAACGGCGGAGCGTGGATGGACGTTTTTGTAAATCAATCCAAGCTGCTGGGTATGTTGCCGGTGGTTTACAACGTGGCCAACTTCACCAAACCTGCACCCGGGCAGCCTGCCTTGATTGGCTTTCGCGATGTGACCACAATGTTCCACGAGTTCGGGCACGGGCTGCACGGGATGTTTGCCAATACCATGTATCCGGCGCTGTCCGGGTCGCAGGTCGCACGCGATTTCGTTGAATTCCCATCGCAATTCAATGAGAACTGGGCCACCTATCCTTCGGTGTTCGGTCATTACGCGAAGCACTACCAGACCGGTGCGGCGATGCCGGCGGAGTTGGTAGCCAAAGTGAAGAAAGCGTCGAAGTTCAACGGGGGGTATGCGCTGACGGAAGTGGTGGCGGCGGCTGAACTCGATATGCAATGGCATACACTGCCCGCGGACGCTCCGCTGGAGAAGGTCGACGATTTTGAAGTGCAGGCATTGAAGAGCAAGAATCTTTTTCTGAGCACGGTGCCTCCGCGGTATCGCTCCAGCTACTTTGCGCACATATGGCAAGACGAGTATGCGGCGGGCTACTACGCCTACTTGTGGAGCGAGATGCTCGATCACGCTGCGTTCCGGTGGTTCGAGGAGCATGGCGGGCTCACGCGTGCCAACGGGGACCGTTTTCGACAGATGATCCTTTCGCGGGGCAACACCGAGGAACTCGGGAAGATGTATTCGGGATGGATGGGCGGAGAACCGAGCATCGAACCGATGCTGAAGTTCCGCGGGCTGGCGGCGGAGGAAAGGGGAAGTAAGACCTGAGCCTTTAACCGCGGAGGGCGCAGAGAACAGCCGCAGAGGGCGCAGAGAAGAACCGTTTCCCGTGAACGTTTCTTGAATTGGATGGTGCATTACACAATGCGTTGATCAATCGGGATAGCGGGATTGTTCAAGTGCCAGCGGGGCGGCATCGGGGACGATCCGATACAGGCTGAAGTGGGCATTGTGATAGGCCAGTTCTAGACTCGAGGAATGCGTTTCCGCATAGCGAGCGAGAAAACCGTGATCCTCGTCGAAGGCGTTGTTGGTGATCAGGTACGTGGCGTGGACGTTGCGCGCGTACTGCCACAACTCTTCATCGGTTCCATGATCATTGTATGCCGACGCGGTGGGGGACGTGAGAGCGCCAGGGCCCGGGCGCGAAAGTAGATCGAGACGTCCTGCGGCGTGGTCCGATGGCGCACCGCCTGGCAGAGTTGGTTGAACTCGGGGAGGCCGGTACTCTGACGGATTAAGCCGAAATCCATGTGGCGATAGGCAGTGACGTAGGGGAACGGATATCAGCAGCAAGAAGGCGCAGGCGGCAATTGAAACATGGCGCCGGGCGAATTTCTCAGTCAGGCCGCGGAGACCGGTTAAGGCGAGGAACACGATCCAGGGGATGACGGGAAATACAAGGCGGATGCCGGGGGAAAAGGGCCACAGAATCACGATTGCGGCATAGGACACAAGGAAGGCCTCGACGATCGTGAATCCTCGTTTGTATTGATACAAGAGTCCCGCCAGAGTAAGAAGTGAAACGACCCCAAGCAGGAAGAATGAGAATGCCGTCTGGGTCGAAGCGACCCAGAATCCGGCCAGTGTTCGCGGATAGGAGATGAGATGCGCTCCGACGGTGCTTAGGGTAACGTGGAAGGTCCCGTTATAGCTGCCGAACTCTGAGCCAACGAAATGGCTTTGCAGCAACAACAGGGCCGCACAGGTGGAGAGCGCGACGACCGTGATTCGCGTAATCGTGCGGAACTTCAGCAAATCGTAGAGCACCAGTCCGGCAAGCAGCGCGATACCAGCGGTGCGTGTGCCGATTGCGAGATAGAGCGCGATGCCGGTGAGAATCGCCCAGCGCCACTGAGTGGGACCATCCCGCGGCACGCGTTGCACGAGAATGGCGGCTACATAGAAGAAGAGTAAGAAGGGCAAGTCGGAGAGCACATTGTCTTTGGCTGCCCAGAAGTGTGGACTGAAGCCGAGTATGGTTGCCAGCGCAAGCGTGTATTCGCGCCGAGATCGCGCAGCCAGTAGAGACAGATAACCGCCAAGGCGAGCACGAAAAAGATGACCTGTTCGAATTTTATCGGGATCAGATTCAGGCCGAAGAATCGGACGACCGGGGCGAGAAGCAATGGAAAAACCGGCGGATACATGCGAGGGCCGACTAGCGCGGTTGGAGTAAAGAGATATCCGGTCTGGGCATAGGGACGGCCTTCCACAATGTTTTGCGCGTGGTGTATGTACATCGCGAAATCATCGGCCCAGATGTGACCTTGGCGGATTGTGACGGCGTGGAAGATGGCAATCGTGATGAGCAGCAGAATGAGCCAGAGATTGCCGGTTGTCACGGTTGATTCGCGCATCGCGTCTGTGAAGAGTTCTCAGTTCGACTGTGCGCCTCATCAACGGGAATTTCCAGCGGGCAGTGGGTGTTTTTTGATGTTGCGTGCCGTTTCGGGAAAGGAACGTCTAACAAATCGGGCTGCGGGGCCGAGTCGCCCAGCGCGAAGCCGTGTCGTCCCTACGGGACTCGCGCATCATAACCATTCTTTCCCGGCACTGCCGTGCCTGGCTTTCACATGCCGCCGCTTCGCGGCTGGATTATGGGTGCCTCCAACTCCTTCGCTTAGGTTACTTTCCGTTCGAGGGTTCGAGCAACTCCATGGCGACGTCGGGGGCTCCTTGGCTGCGCAGGCGCAGGTGGTACCAGAAGACGATTGTCAGCAGCGAGAATAGAAAGATGATGGTGGAGACGGCGTTGATTTCTGGAGTGATGCCGCGGCGGAGGCGTCCCCAGATTTCCAACGGAAGGGTATTGTCGCGGCCGATCAGGAAAAAGCTGACGGCGATCTCATCCATCGAGAGGGTGAAGATCAAGAGCGCGGCACCGATAATTGGCAGTTTCAGATTCGGCACCGTTATCCGCCAGAATGTCTGCCAGTAATTCGCTCCTAGATCGAGTGAGGCTTCTTCCTGGGCGCGGTCCAACTTCTGCAAACCAGCGAAGACTTCTGTGGCTGCGACTGAGATGAGTGCGGTTCCGTGGCCCAGGGTAATTGTGAGCAGGCTCAGTTTGACGCTGGTCAGGTTGAAGAGCATCAGCAACGAGAGGCCGGTGATGATTCCGGGCAGAATCAGTGGGAGAAGAACGAGTCGGCGGAACAGGGCTTTGCCGGGAAATTGCACGCGGTCGAGCGCAAGCGCGGCGGGGATTCCTAACGCAAGCGAGATTACCATTGCTGCCAATGCGACCTGCAGGCTGTTGAGCACCGCGTCCCAGATGGCTGCGTCAGCGAACAGAATGCGATACCAGTCCAGCGTCAGGTGATGCGGAGGAAATCCGCCGACGCCTTGGCCGTTGAATGAATATAGGATGAGGACTGCGATCGGCAGATACAAGAACGCGAAGACGGCAGACGCATGCAGGAGGAGCCAGGCTGCGCGCGGAGCAGTACGGCGTTGTTTAGAATCTGCGAGAATCATCGAAGTCACGAACGAAAGTCAAAAACCCCACCCTGTCGCACAAAACGCGACAAGGGTGGGGCACCCGGAATTTTCTTCCTGCCGCTCATGAGAAACTCCATTTCTTTTCCTGCCGCTCCGAGAAGAACAGCAAACTGACAACAATCACGAGCATGCCCAGCGAAATCGCGGCGCCTAGTGGCCAGTTATAAGCGGCACCGAACAGGCTGACCACGATATTGGAGATCATGATTCCGCTCGGGCCGCCGAGCAGCAGGGGTGCCAGGAAATCGCCCAGGCTTAACACGAAGGCGAATGTTGCGCCGGCCACAACGCCGGGAATGGAAAGAGGGAAAATCACTTTCCGGAATGTCTGCGCGGGCGTGGCTCCCAGATCATGCGAGGCTTCGACGAGATTGCGGGGAATGTGCTCGAGAGAAGCATAGATCGGCAGAATCGTGAAGGGAGTGTAGATGTGGGTGAGGGTCAGAACGACGGCGAACGGGCTGTAAAGCAGGAAATCCAGCGGATGGCGGGTCAGATGGACATACTGCAGCAGCGTATTGAGCACGCCGTCTGAGCCGAGAATTGTCTTCCATGCGTAGGCTCGCACCAGATAGCTGACCCAGAGAGGAATGATGACCATCTGATAGAGAAGGTCTTTGCGCTTGCCGGCGTAAAACGAAAGGAAGTAGGCCAGTGGATATCCCAGGAGCAGAGAGAAGAGCATCACGCGGGCGGCAATCCACATGGAGCGCAACAGTGTTTGCCAATAGACCGACTTCTGAAACAGCTCTTTATAGTTGTCGAGACTCCAGGAATGCAGGATTGTCTGCGCTGGAGTGACCGACCAGAAGCTGTAACAGAACATGAGCGCATAGGGGAAAAGCAGGAAGACCGCAACCCAGGCCAGCGGCGGCACGGTCACAGCGGTCTTGTAGGCGCGCGAGAACATTTAGCTCCTCTCCGGAGATTCGCGCACGGGGATGGCGTCGGCGGGGGAGAACTCGAGTTCAACTTCCTGCGCTGTGAGTCCGCCGCTGGAGGTCCGCATTACGAGGACCAATCCATCGGCGCATTCGACGCGAACCAGTGAGGTCGGTCCGTGGAAGACTTGCTGCAGAACTTTTCCCTTGAGTCGAACTAGGCCGTTCGAGGCTACACTGCTCGGTCGAAGGTGCTCGGGACGCAGCGAAAACAGGGTTGGACCGTCGGTGGTCGAAGTTCGCCAGGACAGGGCGCCACAACGGGCTATACCGTCACGGACCTCGCTTCGAAGCAGGTTGGTGTGTCCGATGAACTGGGCGACATAGGCCGTGGCGGGGCGGCTATAGATTTCGCGAGGTGTAGCTACCTGCTCGAGTTCTCCGGATCGGAGCAGCGCAATCCGGTCCGACATGACCATCGCTTCTTCCTGATCGTGAGTGACGAATACGAAAGCGATGCCGACCTCGCGCTGCAGAGACTTCAACTCCACCTGCATCTGGCGGCGCAGGTTCGCATCGAGCGCGGAGAGTGGTTCATCGAGCAGCAACAAGTTCGGGCGATTCACGAGCGCACGTGCCAACGCGACCCGCTGCTGCTGTCCGCCGCTGATCTTCGATGGCTTCTTCCTGGCATGGGCCGACATCTTTACTTTGTCTAAAGCCTCAGCGACTCGCTGCTCGATTTCCGCGTTCGGCCGCTTGGCCACTCGCAAGCCGTAGGCGACGTTCTGTTCAACAGTCAGGTGAGGGAAGAGCGCGTAATTCTGAAAGACGGTATTCACGCGCCGCCGGTAGGGAGGTTGCTGGTCGAGCCGCTCGGCGCCCATCCACACCTCGCCTGAGGTGGCCGTTTCAAAACCGGCGATGATGCGGAGCAGCGTCGTTTTTCCGGAGCCACTTTCACCGAGGATGGTGAGGAATTCGCCCTGCGCGATCTCCAGCGACACGTCGCGCAGCACAACATTACGGCCGAAGGTTTTGGCAATGTTGCGGATGCTTAGCAGCGTTGGCTTTTGGGCTGGAGTCGCGCTCACGGTTGTCTTTATTGCGCAGCTTTCACATCATTCCAAATTTCAGTGTACTTGGCACGCCGGGGCACGTTCTGCCAGAAGTAAATGCGTTTCTGGTAATTCTCTACATCATCGAGGTGCAAAGTCTTCGCCTCGTCCCCCGTCAAGAACTGCGCCGCTTGCGGATTCGCGGGAACGTAGTGCGTCTTGTCGGTGACCAGCTTCTGCGTCTTGGCCTCGATCATGTACTCCAGAAACTTCTGCGCCAGTTCCTTGTTATCACTTCCCGCGGTGATCATCAGGTGATCGATCCAGCCCGTTGTATTTTCCTTCGGTATGGTTTCGCCGACGGGGAAGTTTGTCTTCTTCAAGTCTGCCGTATTCAGCGGCCAGCCCATCGCAACGACGATTTCGTGACTTTGGAACAGATTGGTTAGCTCTCCGCCGGTGGCCCACATCTTGCGGATGTTTGGCTTCAACTCCAGCAGTTTTTTCTTCACAGCGTCCAGTTGCTCGTCGGTCAGGTTGTAGAGGTGGGAAGGATCCGGCTTGTCATATCCGAGCACCTGCGCGGCCATGTAGACGGTCGAGAGATCGTCCCACACCGAAACTTTTCCTTTGTATTTGGGATCCCAAAAGACGTTCCAGGAGTCCGGAGGCTGTTGAAAAGCAGTGGTGTCATAGATGATGGGATCGGGGCCCCACATGAAGGGCACGCCATAGACTTGTCCGTTGGCTCGCACCAGGGGCAGGGAAGTGAGCTGCGCAGAGAGTTGCCCGTAGCTGGGAATCTTTGTGAGGTCGAGAGGAGCGGCTAGTCCGGAGGTGGCGATCGAGGTGGCCACATCGCTGGATGGCGAAATCACGTCGTAAGTTCCAGCGCTGCCTCCGCGCAGTTTGGCCATCAACTCGTCGCTCGATCCCATGTAGGAAGCCGAGACTTTGCAGTGATTCTCGTCTTCAAATGCTTTCACGAACGAGGGATCGGCATAGCCTTCCCACACCAGCAAATTCAAGGTGGGAGTCTTCTTGGTGCAGGAAGCAATCAACAATACTGCCGTTAACAAGGGCAACAGACTTACAATGCGTTGCCTGGACATGTCTCCTCCAACTTTGAATTGCCTATCGCAAATTGTGCGCGAAAGGCGAGGCTCAGGAATTTAGAAAGTGGGCGGTGTATTCACCCACAGCAGTAACGTTTCTTTTCGTCCGGGATTTTTCCAGCGGTGCGGTGTCGCGCTTTCGAAATAGAAACTGTCTCCTGATTTCAACCAGTACTCTTCGCCGTCAACGCAGATTTGCAATTCTCCGCGCAGCACATAAATGAACTCTTCACCCTCATGCGCGTAGGACTCGCCGCTCCCTGAATCCGGAGCGATGCGGAACAAGTGAGGCTCCATCACGGTATTACCCCACGCCAGGAGTTCCATGCGAACGCCGGTCCCGGCCTCCAATACCTTGCGCTGTGAAGGACGAACCTGGCGGCTGCTGGCGCCGTTTGCGTCAAAGAAATCGAGAATGTTTGTCTTGTAGAAGCGAGCGAGCTTGCGAAGGGTGCCAACGGATCCGCTCATCTGAGAGCGTTCGAGGGCGCTGAGGAAGCCGACGGAGATGCCCACATCTTTCGCCACCTGAGCGAGAGAGAGGCGCTTGCGCGCCCGGAGTTGCCGGAGACGCGCCCCAATGGCTCCGGCATTTCCGTCTGCTGCGGGGCGAACCTTGCCTTCTTTCTTGAGTAATTGCACGATCGCTGCGGCATTCAATCCCTGCACTTTACGCAGGAATCGGGCGCGTTTTAGCAACTTCACGTCTTCGGAGGTGTACAGCCTGTATTTGCTCTGGGTGCGGCGCGGGCGTGCCAGGCCCAGGCTCTCCCACGAGCGGATGACCGAAGGCGACATTCCGACCTTGCGGGCGACGTCTCCGATTTTCAAGTAAGGTTCGGGCATGCGTTATTGCGTCCGGGAGAAAGTCCGGGCAATTCGAATTTCGAATTGAAGGGATGCGCTTTTTTCTGCTTGACAGCCCCTGCCCCGGTTCTCTAACCTTGCGGGATTATAGCAAGGTTGTGGCGGGATACAAGCCGTTCGCTTTCAAAGATAAAAACTTTCCCGGAATAGCTGGAGGCCCCAATGTCGCCGCTGCGAGCACGTTGCGCACATCTGTGTCTAAGCGCATTTTGTATAGCCATCGGTCTTTCCCTTGCCATCCAACTTCATGCTCAGGGCACGGGTGGACGCATCCTCGGCCGCGTCTCCGATCCTTCCGGAGCTGTGTTGTCCGGCGTCAAGATTGTGGCTACGAACGATGCTACTGGGGTGGCTCACGATGCACTCAGCAACGATAGCGGAGACTACGTTTTCCCGGATCTACCCGTCGGAACGTATTCGTTGGCATTCGATTTGACCGGGTTCAAGAAAACGATCCGGCACGCGATCGCGCTCGATGTGAACCAGGTCATCACTCTTAATATGACGATGCCGCTGGGGGCCGCGCAGGAAGTTGTCGACGTTACGTCGGACGCTCCGCTGGTGGAGACCAGCAGCACGCAGCTAGGTGCGGTTGTCAATAACCGATCCGTCAATGAGTTGCCGCTGAATGCGCGCGACAGCTACCAATTCCTGCAGTTGCAACCAGGCGTGCAATCGCAATTGGGATCGAGCGGCGGAACCTTCTACGGCAGCGATAGCGCCGGTTCTGTCTCCGTGAATGGAGGCCGAAGCCGTGCCAACAACTTCAGTGTCAACGGCGGCGACGCCAACGATCAGTTCGTCAATCTTCCGACCGTTCAGCCCACGCCCGACGCGATTGAGGAGTTTCGCGTCATTTCGAATACGTTTGATGCGGAGTACGGACGGAACTCCGGCGCAGTAGTGAATGTGGTCACGAAGTCCGGGACCAACCAGTGGCACGGCAATGTTTACGAATACTTCCGCAATAAAGTCCTGAATGCACAAGGCTACTTCAATACCGTAAAGCCACAGTTCAATCAGAATCAATTTGGCGGAACGTTTGGAGGTCCGCTACGGAAAGACCGGACTTTCTTCTTCACATCGTACGAAGGACGCCGAGTCCGCCAGGGAATATCCGGGGAGACTGTGTTCGTGCCAACGCCACAAGAACGGCCGAACCAGACGGCAGGCGGAAGTGTGTTTGCGGGTGGATTTCCCATGTGCTGGCCGGGAACCGGAACGGATCCTGTGATAAATCCATGTGTCTCCAACCAGATCAACGATCAGTTTGTCGCCGATGCGCTCAACGGAAGACCAGGGTGCACAAACGCGATTACTTCCGCCCCAACGCCCGGGCAAGCGCCGGCGGCGGGAGTGCTGTGGAATCAGGTTTTCCCAACGGACGGGAGCGGTAATGCGACAATCCCGACTCCGTGCATGGATCCGGTCGCGATCGATATGCTCCGTTTCGTGCCCGCTGCAAATCGCCCGGACGGATTAACGTACCAGGCCGTCCCCACAAACGCGGACAATCAGGATCAGTTCACGCTGCGGTTCGATCACCACATCAACGACCACCAGAGTTTCAGCTTTTACTACTACTACACCGACGACAAACTGCTGCAGCCCTTTTACAACTTCCAGTACTCCGGTGCGAATATCCCTGGTTTCGGGGCGAATGTGGGCTCGCGGTACCAGCAGTTCAATCCGAGCCATACCTGGACGATCTCCAATTCGGTTGTCAACGAAGCGCGCTTCACTTACATGCGTGAAGGACAGTTGACCTTCCAGCACCCGCAGCAGACTGGCGCCGTGCAAGCGTCATGCGCGTCTGCGGCGGCGCAGGCCGTTTGTTACAACGGAACCTCCGACTCGACCGCCATCAATGGCCTTGTTTCCGCGCAGGGCATTCCCACCAATCAAGCGGGAATTACGACTGGTCTGCCCGCGAGTCATACCGGCATACCCTTCATCGGTGTTTCCGGCGGATTCGCGATCGGCAACGGCTGGGAAGGAGAGTTGCCGCAGGTTGGCAACTCCTTTGTGTGGTCGGACAACCTGACGTGGGTCAAAAGCAATCACACCATGAAGTTTGGCGTGGACGTCCGTCGGCAGCGGTTTGACCAGACCCTTTATTACAACGTGAGCGGCCAGTTCACCTTTAACAGCAGCACATCCAACTCGGTCCAGTACAACGATAACTACGCCACCTACCTGCTGGGCCTCGCCGACAGCTATGTGCAAGGGTCCGCACAGCGGGAGAACGTGCGCAATACGGGGTTTTACGCCTTCGCGCAAGATAGCTGGAAGGTCAATCCGTCGTTGACATTGAACTACGGTCTTCGCTGGGAACTGGATACGCCGTTGGCAGACGTTCTGCACCACGTGCAGACGTTACGGCCCGGACAGAATACGACACAGTACCCGTGCTATCTGACCACAGCTGAGCAGTCGAGTTTTGGGGTCAGCACTTGTGCCGACGCGGGTGTACAGCCCACGGGACTGGTAGTTCCCGGAGACAAGGGCATTCCGAGTGGAATGACCCAGACGTATTACAAGGCATTTGCCCCCCGAATTGGACTTGCATACAGCCCGAACGCGCCTAGCGGTTTCCTTGGCAAGCTGTTTGGGGCCAACGGAAAGACCAGCATCCGCACGGGTTGGGGTTTGTTCTACAACCCGATGGAGCAATTGGTGCTCGAGCAGTTCGGCGCGGAACCGCCATTCGGCGGTAGCACATTCCTGCCCTCCACATTCCTCAATACTCCGTTTGTCGCGCAGGCCGGCTTCATCAATCCCAATCCGTTTACTGGGATTCTGAGTCCCAAGCCCGGTACCCAAACGGACTGGGCCAGCTTCCGTCCGATGCTGCTGTACGGCGACTTCCAGCCGAAAATGCGGACGCAGTACACGGCGCAGTACAACTTCACGATCCAACGCCAACTGGCGCGCGACATTGTTTTGCAGTTGGGATATGTAGGATCGCAGGGGCATCGGCTGCTGGCGTCGCACGACATTAACCCAGCCAATCCGCAGACATGTCTGGACATCGCGAGCTTGGCTGCGAACGACCCAACGAGTGTGTTGTCCTACGGGCTCCAATCGAGCTGCGGGCCTTTTGGCGAAGACAACCAATACTCCGTGACACTGCCTGCCAGCAATGGAACCGTGTTGCCAAGTGGATTCCACCTTCCTACCGGTGGCACGGTGCAGGCTTCGGGACAGACTTTGAATCTGGTCGGTCTTCGACCCTATTCCTCGCCGAATTGCAATCCGACAGGAGCTGCATTTACAGCTGGCACAGGTTGCCCGATCGATGGCATTCCGGTCTTCACCAACATTTTTGCCGAAGACACGATCGCCGCGTCTGCCTACAACTCGTTCCAGGCGAGCTTGGAGAAGCGTTTTTCTCGCGGCTTGCAACTCCAGGCGGCATATACGTTCAGTAAATCCTTAGATTGGGCCTCGACGTTTGAAGAGACGGTCAACCCGTTTAACTACAAGGCCAGCCGCGCGTTGTCGTTGTTCAACTCCAAGCAGCGCTTCGTGATCAACTACGTATGGGATCTCCCGATCCGCAAGATGAACGGCTTCGCCGGGAAGGCGTTGGACGATTGGCAACTCTCGGGAATCATTCAATTCCAGAGTGGATTCCCGATTCGCATTCAGACTCAAAATGACAACGAACTGATCAGCAGCCTGTTCTTCCTCGGCGCCGACGCGCCCCAACTCACTGGTCCGCTGCAGATTCTGAATCCGAAAACGAATGGCGGCCTGTATCTGAACCCCGCACAGTTCTCAGATCCGACACTCGGCCAGTTCTCAACGACGCCGCGCGCCGTTTGCTGCGGCCCGGGAGAGAACCAGTGGGATGTTACGCTCTCGAAGCGGATCTCTCTCACGGAATCCAAGTACTTCCAGTTCCGCGCGGACATCTTTAACTTGTTCAACAAAACGGAGTTCGTGAACCCAGACGGAAACTTCTCGAACACGACCTTTGGCCAGGTGCTGCAGGCGCGGGATCCCCGTTTGGTGCAATTTGCTTTAAAGTTCTACTTCTAGGAATACACTAGAGTGCCATCCCCGGGCGGCTTTCCGCCGCCCGGCAATCTAATGGCCGCGCGACTGCCGGCCTGAGTTATCTCGGAGACCACGATGTACCCCGATCTGCAGAAAGAGCTCTCGACATTCGAGCGGCGCACGCCTAAATCCGCCGAAGCCCACAAGAAGAATCTCAAACGCATTCCTCTCGGAGTAGCCAGCAACTATCGCGCTTATGACCCATGGCCGATTTTCGTAAAAGAGGCCAGCGGCAGCAAATTTCGCGATCTCGACGGCAACGAATATATCGATCACAACCTGACGTTCGGTGCGTTGATGGCGGGACACTGCCATCCTGCGGTGATGAAGGCCGTCGAAAAGCGGCTCTCTACCGGCACGATGTTCGGCATGCCGCACGATATGGAGTGGGAGCTGGCGGAAGAAATCTGCAACCGATTTCCGGTTGAGATGTGCCGCTTCGGTAACAGCGGGACGGAAGCGACCATGCACGCCATTCGTTTGGCCCGCGCGGCTACTGGGCGGGACAAGATCGTCAAGTTTGAAGGTGCTTATCACGGACTGCACGACAGCGCACTGGTCAGCGTGAAGCCGCATGCTCCGGACTTTGGCGACATCCATAATCCGACCGCGGTTCCCGGCGGGCTCGGTGTTCCGAAAGCCGCGATCGAAAACGTGAAGATCGCGACTTTCAACGACCTCGCTACTGTCGAACGCCGATTCAAAGAGAATCCGGGCGAGATCGCCGCGATCATTCTTGAGCCGATCCTGATGAACGTCGGCCTGTGCATGCCGCAACCGGGATTTCTCAAAGGGCTGCGCGAGATCTGCGACAAAAACGGCGCGCTGCTGATCTTCGACGAAGTGAAGACTGGGGCCAAACTCTGTTGGGGCGGCGCCAGCGAATACTTCGGCGTAATGCCCGACATGATCTGCCTGGCGAAGTCGATTGGAGGAGGGCTGCCGCTGGCCGCGTTCGGCGCGCACAAGTCTGTGATGGACCTGATCAGCCAGCACAAGGTCTTCCATGGCGGAACGTACAACACGAATCCGGTGTCGATGGCTGCGGGCCTCGCGACGTTCCGTGAGGTGCTCACCCGCGACAACTACACGCACGTCGAAAAGCTGAGTAAGAAGTTGGCCGAGGGCTATCACAAGATCATCGCGAAGGTCGGATTGCAGGCTTACATCGCGCAAGCGGGAGCGAACGGCGCACTCATGCTGTATCCGAAGGAAATCGTGAACTACCGCGACTGGACGGTGATTGACATCGACCTCTGGCGTCATTACTGGTTCGGCATGGTGAACCGTGGCGTGATGGCGCAGCCCTACTGGTGGGACGAGCAGTGGACGATTTCGGTGCAGCACACCGAGGTCGACATCGACAAGCACATTGCGTCTTTCGATGACATCGCGGCTTCGCTCGCTAAGGCGCAGCAGGAGCGGAGCGAGAGAGTGCCGGCCGGAGTGGCGCATTAAGAAGAAGGGGTCAGGAGCCAGGGATCAGTGCGCAGGCTCTGTCGGACGCACTGAGGTTCGTCCCTGACCCCTAGTCCCTGGCCCCTAGTTACAGACCTTGTCTACGACTCCACAATCCGTCGAACAGCCTCGCTTGATCCGGGCCCTCGGGGGCCGCGACCTCGTGTTGCTGTTTGTCGTGGCTGTCTTCAACCTCAACGTCGTTCCGTCGATCGCGGCTAACGGCGGCGTCACGGTCTGGCTGTGGATTATCTCGCTTCTTCTGTTTTTTTGGCCGCAGGGAATCGCCGTGATCGAGCTTGCTCATCGGTATCCCGGTGAGGGCGGCGTTTATCTCTGGGCGAAGGAAGTCTTCGGGGATTTTCACGGATTCCTCTCAGGCTGGTGCTACTGGACCAATAACATGTTGTACGTGCCGACCGTAATGCTGTATTTCGTCGGCGTGTCGGTGTATGTGCTTGGTCCCGGACACCAGGGGCTGGCTGATAACAAGGTCTTCGCTTCCATAGCCTCGCTCACCCTGTTAGCTCTGCTCACCCTGTTTAACATCCTCGGACTCGGCGTGGGGAAGTGGATCAATAACCTGGGTGCGATCGGGACTTTTGTCGCTGCCGCCGTGCTGATCGGACTGGGCGTGATGATCTGGTCGCGTTTCGGAACAACGATTACGCGCGCCGACTTTGCGATTCCTGCCAATCCGAAATTCGTTCTCAATTCTTTTGGCGTGATCTGCTTTGGACTTGTCGGCTTGGAACTTGCCTCGGTGATGGGCGACGAAATCCAGGATCCACGGCGCACTTTGCCGGGGGCGGTGGCATGGGGAGGAGTTTTGTCGGGAGCGCTTTATGTGGGTGCTACTCTCACACTGTTAATCGCGGTGGGCAAGAACGTCAACGTCTTGCAGGGGATCGTGCAGGCCGTCACGCACATGGCCGAACGCGTCGGTGTGGGATGGATCTCGATTCCTTTTGCCGTTCTGCTGAGTCTCTCGATTGCCGGGATCGGGTCGGCGTGGATGGGAGGCTCGGCGCGCATTCCATTCGTTGCCGGGCTTGACTCCTATATGCCGAGTTGGCTCGGCAAGGTGCATCCCCGATATACGACGCCGTATGCGGCGTTGATCTTGCAGGGATGCGTTTCAGCGATTTTGGTAATTCTGAATTTTGCGATCGCCGGCGTGCAAGAGACCTTTCAAAAGTTGTTGTCGCTTGCAGTTGTTCTACAGCTTGTTCCTTTTGTCTATATGTTTGCCGCGCTCTTGAAGTTTGCCGTGACGGAATCGAGTCCGAAGGGACAATACGGAAGGGTGGCGATGTTCGTGGCGGGACTCAGCGGGCTGCTGACCACCATTCTGGGGATCGCTCTCGTGTTTTTTCCAGCGCAGCAGATTTCGTCGCTGTTCTGGTATGAGGTATGGATGGTCGGCGGCACGCTGTTCTTCGTCGGCTTGGCGGCTTTTTTCTTTTTCGTGTACGGCCGCCGTAAAGCGGTGCGACTGCTTAAGGTGGGGACGACTGCCACGGCTGCCGCGGTGAGCGAAGCTCACCATTAGTCAAACAAGATCGGGGCGTTAGCCCCTGGAGGCCATGATGCCCAGCGGAGTGCAAACCGAAGTTAAGACCTATCAGATGTTCATCGACGGGGAGTGGGTCGCGAGCAAATCGGCGAAGACCTTCCCCGTCTACGATCCTTCGACCGAAGAAGTGATCGCGCAGGTGCCGGATGCGGGCGCCGAGGATGTGAACCGCGCGGTCGGGGCGGCTAAAGCTGCATTCGAGGAAGGACCCTGGGCGACCACAACGGCACAAGAGCGTGGCCGCGTTCTATTCCGGCTCGCGGACAAAGTTCGCCAGCATCTTCCTGCGCTTGCCGAACTCGAATGCCGCAACACGGGCAAGCCGATTGTGGAAGCCGAGTATGACATCAACGACGTAGCAACATGCTTCGAATATTACGGTGGCCTGGCGACGAAGATCACTGGGCACGTGAATCCGGTGCCTGACAACGCGATGTCGCTGTCGCTGAAAGAGCCGGTCGGCGTTGCCGGGCAGATCATTCCGTGGAATTATCCGCTGCTGATGGCGGCGTGGAAACTCGCTCCGGCGCTGGCGGCGGGATGCACCTGCGTGTTAAAGCCCGCAGAGCAGACACCGCTTACAGCGCTGGAGTTCGCGAAGCATTTTGCCGCCTGTGGTTTGCCGCCCGGCGTGGTCAACATCGTGACTGGATTTGGAGAGAGCTGCGGGGCTCCTCTGGTCCAGCATCCTGACGTCAACAAGATCGCGTTTACGGGCAGCGCTGCGGTAGGCAAGATCATCGTGAAGCAGGCCGCCGACACGGTGAAGCGGGTCACGCTCGAACTTGGTGGCAAGTCGCCTAACATTTTCTTCGCCGACGCCGACTTCGAAGCCGCGATTGATGGGGCTCTGTTCGGTGTCTTTATCAATCAGGGTGAAGTTTGTTCAGCCGGAAGCCGCATTCTCGTACAGAAATCCATCTATAGGCACTTTGTCGAAGCGATGGCGGAAAAAGCGAAGAAGATCAAGCTGGGGGCGCCGCTGGATCGCGAAACGAAGATGGGGCCGCTGGTCAGCAAAGAGCAGTACGACCGCGTGAATCAGTATCTTGAGGTGGGCAAGAAGGAAGCCAAGCTTGCTTCCGGTGGCGGGCGTCCAGAAAAGTTTGCCAAAGGCTACTACGTTCAACCGACGATCTTTTATGACGTGAATAACAGCGCGCGTATCGCCCGTGAAGAAATCTTTGGGCCGGTGGCCGCGGTCATTCCGTTCGACGATGAAAAAGATGCGATGAAGATTGCGAATGATTCTCCCTATGGCTTGGCGGCTGCCGTCTGGACCCGCGACATCTTCAAGGCGATGCGCGCGGTGAAAGCTCTGCGGGTAGGAATCGTCTGGGTCAATCACATGCAGCCGACGTACGTGGAAGCTCCGTGGGGAGGATTCAAGCAATCCGGATTCGGCCGCGAACTTGGACCGTGGGGCATCGAAGAATATCTCGAGACCAAGCAGGTGCACATCAATTTGAATGAGGCGCCGATCGGCTGGTACTGAAGAACAGGGGCCAGGGGGCAGGGGTCACGGATCAGGGGTCAGGGCCTTGTTGCTGTGGGAATCACTTACCCTAGTCGCTAGCCCCTAATCGCTGGGTGTTTAACTATGTCTACCATTCAACTCCGCACTGCAATTCCGGGCCCGAAGTCGAAGGCCCTTTCTGAGCGCCGCGCGAAAGCTGTGCCCCGCGGGCTTTCTCATGGCACGCCGATCTATGTTGCCAAGGCCGAGGGCGCCTGGCTCGAAGATGTCGACGGCAACCGTTACCTTGATTTCGCTGGAGGCATCGGCTGCCTCAATGTTGGGCATCGGCGTGATGAGGTTGTCGATGCGGTGAAAGACCAACTCGACCGCTTCCTGCACACCTGCGTGCAGGTGACGCCCTATGAGAGCTACGTGCGTCTTGCTGAGCGGATGAACGAAGTTACCCCCGGCAAGTTCGCGAAGAAAACTATCTTCGTCAATAGTGGCGCCGAAGCCGTCGAGAATGCGGTCAAGATCGCGCGTGCTTATACGAAGCGGCCGGGCATCATCGCTTTCGAAGATGCGTTTCATGGACGAACCATGATGACGCTGGCGCTGACTAGCAAGACGCATCCTTATAAGGCTGGGTTCGCGCCGTTTCCGAGCGAGGTCTATCGAGTCCCGTTTGCGTACTGCTACCGCTGCTCATATTCGAAGAAATATCCCTCGTGCGATCTGTACTGCGCGCGGCATCTCGAAGATACGTTCAAGCGGGTGGTCGCCAACGAAGAAGTTGCGGCGGTGATCGCCGAGCCCGTGCTGGGGGAGGGCGGATTCATCGCGCCTCCGCCTGACTATTTCGAGGTGCTGGTCGAGCTGTGCCATAAGCATGGCATCTTATTTATTGCCGATGAAGTGCAATCTGGGTTCGGGCGCACGGGAGCATTGTTTGCCAGCCAGCGATACGGGATCGAGCCTGACATTCTTGTGACCGCGAAGTCGCTGGGCGGCGGACTGCCGCTGGCTGGTGTAACGGGGCGCGCGGAAATCATGGATGCTCCGGGAGTCGGCGGATTGGGCGGGACGTTTGCGGGAAATCCGCTCTCGTGTGCGGCCGCGCTGGCGGTGCTCGATTTGTTTGAGCGGGAAGACTTCCTCTCCAGAGCCGACGAACTTGGGGATCAATTCCAGAGGCGCTCCCGTGAATGGCAGTGTCGCTGGCCGATCATCGGCGACGTGCGCGGACTGGGTGGGATGCAGGCGATCGAATTAGTCCAGTCGCAAGACACGAAGGTTCCAGCAACCGAGGAAACCAAGAAGATCACGCAGTACTGCTATGAGCATGGACTAATCACGATTACGGCAGGAACGTACTCGAACGTGATTCGCGTGCTCGTGCCGCTGGTGATCACGAAAGAACAGACGGATGAGGCGCTCGATGTATTGGAATCGGGGATCGCGGAGATTTGTGGCAAGAAGGGCGCGGTGGCACAATTAGTTTGAACAGGTGCACAAAGCTAACTCACCATGGGCGAGGGATACTGTGCGTTCCCGGGAGGGCTAAAGAGTGTGCGTGAGAACGCGTGTCGTCCCTACGGGACTCGCGTATTTGTTCCACTTCACCCGGCACTTCCGTGCCGGGCTTTCATATCCCGCCGCTGCGCGGCTGGAGTTTTGGCAGTGCTTGCTTCACCGCTTGCGTTCAATGGTAGTTCTCACGCACATACTAAAGCCCGCGTCATTTGCGGACCCAGACGGCACGAAGCCGGCCCTACCCAAAACCATCTGATGAAGTACGGTTTCGGCCCAGTACTCCGGTGTGTACGATAGAACTACGGAAAACGTGGGCACCGCTAACTGACAACTGATTTCGTGAAAGGCATTACCTCCATGAGCGTAGCAGCACCTCCCGCCAACAAACTTACGAACTTCATCAACGGGCAATGGGTCGAGTCGCACGCGTCCGAGTGGCGTGATGTAGCCAACCCCGCAACTGGAGACCTTCTGGCGAGCGTTCCTCTGGCCGATGCGGCCGACGTGAACCAAGCCGTCGAAGCCGCTGCTGCTGCTTTTCCGGAATGGCGGCGCACGCCTCCGGAAGACCGCATACAGCCATTGTTCAAGCTCAAGACGCTGCTTGAGGAGCATGTCGACGATATCGCTCGCATGATCACGCTGGAGAACGGCAAAACCTTGGTCGAAGGCAAAGCCGAGATGAGGCGTGCCATCGAGAACGTCGAGGTTGCCTGCGGCATTCCGATGATGATGCAGGGCTACAACCTGGAGGACGTGGCGCGCGGGATTGACGAAATGATGATCCGGCAGCCGCTGGGAGTCGTAGCTGCGATTGTTCCGTTCAACTTCCCGGGAATGATTGCTTTTTGGTATTTGCCTTACGCGATCGCAACGGGGAATACGTTCATCCTGAAGCCAAGTGAGCGGGTGCCGCTCACCATGCGCTACGTGTATGAATTGCTCGAAAAGACCGGGTTGCCGAAGGGAGTGGTGAATCTGGTCAATGGGGGCAAGGCGGCTGTAGACGCACTCATTGATCACCCGAAAGTTCGTGCGATCAGCTTCGTGGGATCGACTCCGGTTGCGCGCTACATATACTCGCGATCTGCTGAGCAGGGCAAGCGTTGCCAGTGCCAGGGTGGAGCCAAGAATCATGTGATTGTTCTTCCAGACGCTGACATGCCGATGGCGACGCAGATCATCAGCGACAGTGCATTCGGATGCGCGGGGCAACGCTGCCTTGCTGTTTCCGTCGCTGTCACGATTGGAGAAGCGCAGAAGACGTTTCGTGATTCGATCGCGGATGCAGCTTCGAAGCTCAAGGTTGGCAACGGACTGGAAGACGGCATACAGATGGGGCCGGTGATCACTCCGCAGAGTAAGGAACGAGTCGAGTCGCTGATCGGGGTAGGTGAGAAGCAGGGGGCGAAGGTTCTGCTCGATGGCCGAAATGCGAGAATTCCTAAGAGCGAGCGCGGCAACTTCGTGAAGCCGACCATCCTCGATGATGTTCCGGCTACCAGCGAGATTACAGATACGGAAATCTTTGGGCCGGTGTTGAGCCTGGTTCACGCGGACAACATGGACGAAGCGCTTGCCTTCCTGGAGCGCAGCGCCTACGGCAATCAGGCGTCGCTGTTCACGTCCAGCGGATCAGCAGCGCGCCGCTTCCGTTATGAAGCGCCTGCCGGCAACATCGGCATCAACATCGGTGTGGCCGCGCCCATGGCGTACTTTCCGTTTAGCGGATGGAAGAACAGCTTCTTCGGCGATCTCCACGGCCAGGGACGCGATGCGATCGAGTTCTATACCGACAAGAAAGTTGTTGTCGAGCGCTGGGCGAAAGAGCACTCGAGGAAGTTCTAGAACTTCTCGCCACGGATTAACGCGGATCAACGCCGATCGAACATAGGCTTATCCCAGGCCGACTAAGGACATTATGACTACTGCTATCGAAACATCCATGACGGGCAAGGCGATCGTCGATCTCACCAAGAAGCACACTCTGTTCGAGTGGTCGGCTCAATCGAAGGTCGATCCCATTCCTGTGGCCAAGGCGAAGGGCATCTACTTCTGGACGCCGGAAGGCAAGCGCTTCATCGACTTCAACAGCCAGTTGATGTCGGTCAACATTGGACACGGCGACGAGCGCGTGATTCGCGCCATCAGCGAGCAGGCGGCGACTCTCTGCTACGCCAATCCATTCATGGCCACCGAGCCCCGCGCTCGTCTCGGCGCCAAGCTCGCCGAGATTACGCCCGGGGACATCGACACCTTCTTCTTCACCAACGGTGGCGCAGAAGCGAATGAGAACGCCATCAAGATCGCCCGCTTCTTCACGGGACGGCACAAGATCATGGCGCGGTATCGTTCCTATCACGGAGCTACCGCAGGAAGCATCTCGCTTACTGGCGATCCACGACGCTGGGCGGCAGAGCCGGGGATTCCGGGAGTCGTTCGCGTGCTTGATCCCTATCACGGCATCGAGCGTGGGTGGGAATCGGCCGAGACTTCGCTTGCCATGATCGAAGAGACCATGCAGTTGGAGGGTCCGCAAACAATTGCGGCCTTCATTCTCGAAACTGTTGTTGGCACCAACGGCATCCTCATTCCGCCGGATGGTTACATGCAGGGCGTGCGCAAGCTCTGCGACAAGTACGGCATTTTGATGATCGCCGACGAAGTCATGGCTGGCTTCGGCCGCACGGGTGAGTGGTTTGCGATTGATCACTGGAAGGTGGTGCCCGACCTGATCTGCATGGCGAAAGGACTTACAGCGAGCTATCTGCCGCTCGGCGCGGTGGGGATGCGTCATCACATCGCGCAGCATTTTCAGGACAAGGTCTTCTACGGCGGTCTGACTTATAACTCGCATCCGATGGGATGCGCGGCGGCGCTGGCCACGATTGCTGTGTACGAAGAGGATCATCTCATCGAGAATGCGCGAAAGATGGGCGCGGTGATGAAGCAACTGGCCGGCGAGTTGCAGGCGAAGCATTCTTCAGTGGGGGAGGTGCGGTCTATCGGTCTGTTCGGCATCTTCGAGCTGGTGCGAAGCCAGAGGACGAAGCAGCCTATGGCTCCGTTTAATGGATCATCGGAAGAGATGGCCGCACTCGGGAAATTCTTCCGCGAGCAGGGACTCTATACCCTCGTTCGGTGGAACTCGTTCTACACGAATCCGCCGCTTTGCATTAACGAACAGCAGCTGCGCGAGGCGTTCGCGATCATTGACAAGGGGCTGGAAATTACGGATCGGGCGGTGAAGGACTGAGCCTGGTGCGTCGTGAGGTTCCCTGAAAGTCAAAATCCCCACCCTGTCGCATAAAACGCGACAAGGGTGGGGCACCCTCGGGATTCACATTTCCCAAGAAATCAAGCAGCGTGCTGGTGTTTGGGATAGCGGCCGGTAATCTTGCGCACAAATCCGTGGAACTTGTGCACACCTGCTGCGCCGGTTAGAAACAGGAACGGACACTGCCCGGGAATAACCTGAATGCCGTGTTCCTGGCAGAAAGCGACAGCTTTCAGACTCACGGCGCCTTTGCCGCCTGCACGATACATCCATACACGGCGAATGCCTGCCGCGGCACAGTCAGCAACGACCTCTTCTGTAATCTCGGGCTTTGTCATCAGCAGCGCACCATCCACGGGCGGCTGGATGTCCTGGACTCGGGCATAGCAGGGTTGATCCATCACCTCAGATATCTTCGGATTCACCGGGACCATCTCATAGCCCCGTTTTCGCAGCCCTTCAAAAAGGGCCGCACTGAAATCCTTGGGATTGCGGGAGACTCCGATCATGGCGATACGCTTCTGCGAGAGAAAATCCTCAATGGTTTCGAGGGAGGGGATGGGGATGGACATATTTTGCTCCGTTCTTTCGCACTAGCCTATGCGAGTTACAAAAAACAGGCAGTGACCGGGATCACTACCCGGGAACTGGCCTAGGTCGCGTTTGCTACCCTCTCTTTCAGGCCCAATCCACGAAATGCCGCGATGGGCTTGCAGATCGGGCGATCTGGGAGCACAATCTATACGCACCACGATACCCGTCCGGGCTGTAGTGGAGAGTCGAGCTCCACTCAGGAGTAAGTCAGATGAGAAACCGTATATTTCTGGCAACTGTGGTCCTGTTTGCGCTGGCAGCATTCGCGCAGCAAACCAATACCTCGTCCTCAAGTTCGGCCAGCGCCAGCGTTAGTCAGAGCGCAAGTGACCGGGAGCCCCTTGCATCTCCTCGGCCCAAGGATTTCTGGGATGGTGACGATCCCAACCTTGTGAACCTGATCACGCATCCTTTTGCTAACAAGAAGTATGTGCAACGCCAGGTCACACCTATTCGGGATCGCATCAATGAGCTGGATCAACTGACGTCTGAAAACAGCCGTCAGATCAAGGACGTGGATACGCGCGCGCAGCAGGGCATCCAGCTCGCGTCGGAGAAGTCCAGTCTGGCGGATCAGCATGCCAGCGATGCGGCCACCAAAGCACAAACTGCGCAAACGGCGGCCAATGTGGCTTCGACCCGCGTGTCGAAGGCTGAGCAGATGGTGGGCAGTCTCGATCAGTACAAAGGTTCGGCGCAGACCGAGATCCATTTCCGTCCCGGCCAGACCGTCCTCAGCAAGGAGGCGAAAGACGCTCTCGACGAGATGGCTGCGCCCCTTAAGGATCAGCGTGGCTACATTATCGAAGTGCGGGGATTCGCTCCCGGTCAGGCGCGGGCGGCGACGCACAGTTCACAGAAGATAGCAGATTCCGTCGTTCGCTACCTGGTGCTCACTCATAACATCCCGGTATACCGCATCTACACGATGAGCATGGGCAATGCCGCGGCGACGGCTGAAGGAAAGCAGTCGCGCGGTTCTCGCGTCGAAGTGAATGTCCTGAAGAACGATTTAGTGGTGTCGGCACAGCAGTAACGATTCCGCAACAAACGAGGGGTAAGCCCGAAAGGGCTTGCCCCTTTTACCTGTGTGCCAAGCATGTTCAACAGCTAGGAGGTGAAAGCCCTCTACCCAGTCTGATGGAGACGAAGGGTTAGTGAAGCGCAAGCGTGAAATAACACTCGCCGCGAGGCGAGGCCTGAAAGAAGCGTGGAGCAAAGACGCGAGCCGATGAACAAGAACCGGATATGAGGCCTACGGTGGCAGGCGAGCGGGCAGGAGACTGCGAAACCCATATCCATCAAGCTCTTTTTGCTCAATAGCGTCCTGATCGATCCGGGCAGTGGTGAACCGCTCATTCAGTCCACCATGTTCGACATTACTGAACGGAAGAGGGCGGAAGACGCCCTGCGTCGAAGCGACGAGAGCTATCGAACTTCGTGGGCCAGAGTTCGGAAGGCATTTTCCGGCAGGATTTGGACGCACCGATCCCGATTGATCTTCCCGAAGAGGAGCTTGTTCAGCGGATCCTGCACGATTCTTACATGGCGGAATGTAACCACGCGATCGTGAAGATGTACAGCTTGAATTCCGTGCGGGATTTTGTCGGTAGGCGTTTGACTGAGTTTGTCGATCCGAGTGATCCCAGCAACCTCGAACTGACCCGGCAGTACGTTCGCTCAGGTTTTCGCGTGGTGGACCGGCAGTCGTGCGAGGCCGATGTTCAAGGGAACCCGAAGGTCTTCCTCAACAGCATGATCGGCATCGTTGAGGACGGCAAGCTGGTCCGGACCTGGGGAATTCAGCGGGATGTGACAGAGCAGGTCAAACTGGAGGAGGCTCGGACAGTGGCAGAAACAGCCTTGCGCAGGAGCGCCGAGCACTTCCAGTTGCTGGTAGAACAGGCATCCGATGGAATCTTCCTCGCCGACAGTGAAGGGCGATATGTCGACGTTAATTCGGCAGGGTCCAACATGCTTGGCTACACGCGTGAGGAGATCCTGCAGCGCTCGATTGCCGACGTTATTGTTCCCGAGGAGGTTCAACGTCTTTCCCCCGAGTTTGCTCGATACGACGGCGGTGCCGTTACAACAAGTGAATGGACGTTCCGTCGCAAGGACGGCTCGTTCTTCACGGGCGAAGTTTGCGGAAGGAGGCTTCCGGACGGGCGTTTGCAAGGCATCGTCCGCGATATCACGGAGCGGAAGAAAGTGCAGGACGCCTTGCGACAAAGCGAAGAGCGCTTCCGGGTGGCGTTGAAAGAATCTCCGATCACGGTTTTCACCCAAGATCGGGATCTTCGTTACGCGTGGATTTACAATCCCCAGCTGTATTGGCAACACGATGTATTGGGCAAGACCGACGATGAGCTTATCGGTTCCAAGAAGGCAGCGGCTCTGAATGATCTGAAAAAAAGAGTTCTTGACTCAGGCGTAGGAGCCCGGGACGAAATCGCAGTTCCAGAATGGCACGAGTTCTGTTTTCGACATCACAATCGAGCCTCTGTTTGATGCTCAAAAGAACGTCATCGGCATTACAGCGGCATGCATGGATATTGCGCGGCTGCGGGAGATGGCCGATCGCCTGCAAGAGTCGAGAGACAGACTGGCCAATACGAAGTCGTACCTCGAAAGCGAGATTCAGACAGAACTTGGGTTCGAAGAGATCATTGGGCAGAGTGCGGCTCTGCGGGAAGTTCTGAAGAAGGCACGGGTCGTCGCCCCAACCGACTCGACGGTGTTGCTGCTGGGCGAAACCGGGACGGGAAAGGAGTTGGTCGCCCGGTCGGTCCACGCCTTGAGCACAAGGTGCGACAACACGTTTGTCAAACTCAACTGTGCTGCTGTTCCTTCCGGTTTACTCGAGAGCGAACTCTTTGGGCATGAAAAAGGAGCGTTTACTGGGGCGGTCAGTCAAAAGATAGGGCGGACGATCGAACTGGCACACAAAGGCACTCTGTTCCTGGATGAAATCGGAGAGATGCCGCCGGAACTGCAGCCCAAACTGCTGCGGGTCTTGCAGGACCGCGAGTTTGAGCGGCTGGGTGGAATCAGAACTCTGCACGTCGATGTGCGGATCATCTCCGCCACCAATCGTGATCTACGCCAGGACATTGGGGACAAGCAATTTCGCGAAGATCTGTTCTATCGCTTGAATGTGTTTCCCGTCGAGATGCCGCCACTGCGTGACCGGCGCGACGACATCCCGATGCGTGTACAGCATTTCGTCAGGAAACATTCAGTCCGCATGGGGAAGCAGATAGAAACCATCCCCGATGATGCGATGCGCATTCTGCATAGCTGGAATTGGCCGGGCAACGTTCGCGAACTCGAGAATGTGATTGCGCGTATGGTGATCATGAGCAAGGGGCCAATCCTCTCCGCTCCACTGCGGAGCTATCGGAGGCGGAGTTTGCGGCCGAGGACAATCTGACAGAGATGGAGCGGGAGCACATTCTTCGTGTTTTGCGGGAGACGAATGGGGTTCTATCGGGCAACGATGGTGCGGCTTCGAGACTGGGTCTCAAACGCACGACTCTGCAATCGATGATCAAGCGCCTCGGTATCCATGTGCACGAATACCGAAACGGGGCGACCGGGACTTTTGGCAGGCCGTGATGGGGGGAGGCGTTAACCCCTATTTCGCAAGCCGATCGTGTTTCTGCAGAGCCTCGCGCAGCCGGTCGTGCGGCAATGCGATCACAGTGTGATTGTTGATGCCGGTCATGGTTTCCGCAGCGACCATCGCGTTCACGACCGCCTCTTCCGTCGCTTGCACCGTGGCGAGAAAGATAGGGTCGAGGGAATCGTTGGGAAGCATGGAAATCTGATGCATGCCGCTTGTGCCAACCGCACCAGGATTTGCCGTGGAAAACGCAATGAAGATGTCGCCCGACCCGTCGCCTGAATAGCTGCCATCTCGACCAAGCCCCAGCGAGACTTTTCGGGCGATGCGCTTCAGTTGTGTGGGGATGAGCGGCGCGTCCGTGGCCACGACCACGATGATTGAGCCCACATCCTTTTGCCAAACCGTGTGCTCGGGGATTTCGCGTCCGACGTTGATGCCGGCGATTCGCAGTTGCTCGCGCGAGCCGTAGTTGCATTGCACCAGCACGCCCACGGTGTATCCGCCGGCTTTGGCGTCGAGCACCCGCGAACTTGTGCCGATACCACCTTTGAATTCGTTGCAGATCATTCCGGTCCCACCACCGACGTTGCCCTCTTCGACCGTACCGGAATGGGCGGAGTCGAGCGCGTGCCACGCGTCTTCCGGTTTCACGTGGAATCCATTGATGTCGTTCAGGTATCCATCCCAGGTCTCGGCCACAACCGGCAATGACCACCAGTAGCCCTCCATATCGGGCGATCCATGCTTTACCTTCCAGGCGATCACAGCATCGCGCACTACGCCCACGCTGTGTGTGTTCGTAATCATGACGGGGCCGTTGAGAAATCCCGAATCATCCACCCATGTTGTTCCAGTCATCTCGCCATTCCCGTTCAGCGTGAACCAGGCAGCAAACACCGCGTCATTGGAAGTTTTGCTGCGGGGATGAATGGCCGTGACGCCGGTGCGTATGGGCCCTTGGCCAACTACCAGTTTGCCCTCACCTGAAATCAGAGTAGTGTGCCCGACCTCGACGCCCTTGACGTCGGTAATCGCATTGTTCTGGCCGGGTGTACCGTCGAACGGTACGCCTAAATCGCGGGCGCGTGGCTTGGTTTGAGCGAGGACGAAAGTGCTGATGAGAGTGACCGCAAGAACGACTCTGACTGCGGAAACGGGCGAACGAAGCATGAGTCCTCCGGCGAAGGAGGCAGTATAAAGGATCGAGCCGGACAGAAGTGGTGGAGTAATCAAGGTCCACACTCATCCACTGGCCGGGAAATTGGCATCTAATTGGGCCAGAGTCTCCGTGCGGTAAAATTACAGAAAGCGCTGTTTCTTGGAGAACAGTATGGATAGCTGGAAGAAGGCGGTGGTGATGAGTTCGATTGGGGCGGCGGCATTCCTGTTTATGAGGAAGAAGTATCCTGCCGGAGTGCTGGCCACTGGAATCGGCTTGGCGGTACTGGCGTCGGAGTATCCGGACAAATTCGAACGCGTTCGACGCTCATTGCCGGAATACTTCGAGCGCGGTATGCAGGTGATGGAAATGGCGGGGAGAGCCGGGCGGCGTATCACCGATGCTGCCGGACGAAGCGCCTTCGATATCTGGGAAGAAATCGGGGGATAGGAAGAAGACATCGGACCTCAGACGTCGGACGTCGGACTTCAGACCTCAGATTGATCCATTATTTAAGAGGCGGAAACGCGGAGGTCCGAAGTCTGACGCCTGAGGTCCGAGGTCGGTTCCTACTCTATCCCGAGTTGCTTTTTCGCATCCGGGCTTAGCCGCTCGGGAGTCCAAGGCGGAGTCCACACTACGTTGACTGCGGCACTTCGGATTCCGGGCAATTGTTCGAGACGCGACTTGACCTGCATGCTGATGTTGACGTGCTCGGGGCAGCCCTGCGCGGTCAGAGTCATGTCGATGCTGACATCCTGTTTGTCGTCGGGCGCGGGATCGAATTTCACGCCGTAAATCAGGCCAAGATCCACGATATTCACCGGAATTTCCGGGTCGTAGCAACTCTTCAGCGCGCTCATGACATCCTGTTCCGTGACTGGCATTGATGCTGCTCCTGTATTCAGTGTACAACGGGGGCTGGAGTGCTAGTTTCATCCCATAACCTTTCTTCGCAATCATGACCGCCGAAACCAGAAAGAGAATCCAGCTAGCCCTGTTAGCTGCCCTTGCGCTTGCGACCTTGCGTGCGGGCTATATCTTCTATCAACGCCACGAAGAGCAGCTGGCGGTCGAGCGCAAGAAACGAGCTGAAGCCGTCGGGTACTCCAACGCCGACTATTACGTGAATCCGAAGAAGCTGTATCCCTACGATCTCAAGAGCGCCGAACAGCTTACGCAGCAGCCGGTGTGGGTCAAGGAGGGATATCGCTATACATATTTTGCATATCAGCCCACGAACAAACATGTCGACTTCGGCCACGATGCCGGGCTGCTGGGGCCCATTGAAAAGCTCGCGATCATCGATGTGGTCGTGGCCAGCAATATAGTCTCGGGACAGCCCAAGCAAGTTGTTGCCACTTTTCAAAAGGAAGGAAAGAGTTACGCGGTGCCGATCGGATACCAAACTGCCGATGGCGAATACAAAATCTACTCTGACGAGATGCTCTACATTCAGGATCCGCACGAACTCTACAAGCACTGGCCTTCCGACGTGTGGCAGGCGGTCGAGCAGCATCAGGTGAAGCCGGGTATGAATGAGATGCAGGCGGACTTCGCGATCGGGATGGGTGTGCCCGACGCCGGGGACACCTCTTATCAAAAGACCGTGCACTATCCCAATGGTGGCAAGCCGCTGGTGATCGTTTATCACGAGGGCAAGGCGGCCGAGATCAACCCAGGGACACCACCTTCGTAACCGCCAAGGCCTTGTTTTCACAGCGGTTTGACACGCGCTGTGCTACTATGCCGGGCAAAGTTCAGAAAAGCCCGGAGGTGTCATGACCACAGCACTCAGGCCGTTGAGTACTGGTGAACTGCTAGACCGTACCTTCTCGTTGTATCGCAGCCACTTTGGGTTGTTCGTCGGCATCTTCGCGCTGCCATACCTGGTCGTGCTGGCCTTCCGCCTTGTAGGGCTGGTCTTTCAATCGCAGAGTCCTCAAATCTCTAACATCCTGATGAACCTGGTTTGGAGTATGGGGGCTCTTTTCCTGATCTTGATTGTTTCTGCAGCTTCTCAGGCCGCCGCCGTGGTTGCAGTATCGAACCTGCATCTGGACCGCCCGGCCAGCGTGATGGATTCCTTCTCCACAGTGAAGGGCGAAATTCCGGGAGTTATCGGAGTATCTTTGCTGGTCGGTATGGCTTCTGGAGTCGCGTTCTTTGCCTTTATCGTGCCTGGTGTCCTGCTTCTTATCATGTGGTCGCTGGCAGTGCCGGCGAAGGTTCTGGAACACAGGAGCGCGACGGATTCCATGTCACGGAGTATGGAACTCACCAAGGGGAGTCGCGGCCGGATTTTCGTGATCGGTCTGCTGATTTTTGTGCTCTCAATCGGCGTGAGCTGGCTTCTGCAGTGGCCGATCCTCATCGCCGCAGGGTTCAGCCTGAAAACCGGTATTCAGCGTATGGCGATCGGCTGGCAAGTGGCTGCTCTCGTTGCTGAGTTCGTTTCCCGAAGCCTTGTCGGCGCCTTGGGGACCATCGCGCTCTCACTCGTGTATTACGATCAGCGCGTGCGCAAGGAGGCTTTCGATCTGCAATTGATGATGAGTACCATCGATGCATCCGCAGTTCCGAGTTCTCCCGCACAAGTCGGCGCATGACGACATGGCGGACCTACATCCTTGGTTGTCTTCTCCTCGGATCAGCTTTTTGCCGCTCTGATTCGGCGCCGGGGCGTGCCCTCACACCCCCCGAATATCGTGCCGAGCTTGATGGACTGCTGGCTGCTACTCAACAACTCCACGGTTCCGGTAGTGCAACTCCTGACGCATTGGAGCACTTGCCGCAGAGTTGGCCGGTGCACACCGATCAGCGTGATTTCGAGATCTCAACCGAGGGACTGCAGCGGGACGTCCGCCGCTACAACGCCGAAAGGAACCTCGCAAATGCCACCGCCATCCGCGCACGCCTGGAGAGCCTGCGCCGCGAGATCGAGGGATTCGAGAAGGCTCCATCTGACGTATCGGCCGACCGAAAAGCACTCGATTCCATCCTGGCGCAGCGCGAGTTTCGCGACGTCTCTAGCCCATCCTGGATGGACCGCTTCAAGCGATGGGCGCTTGAAAAGTTGTTTCGGTTCCTGAGCGGGATTTTTCGTCGCCTCTTTCATTCGAGTGCGATTCCCACGATTGGAAAGTATTTTGTTTATGTTCTGATCGGGATCGCTGGGCTGGCATTGTTGTACTTCGCCTATCGCAGCATCTTCCAAAACCCCGAACTCGAAGAGATCATTCCGAAGGACCTTCCGGTCTCAGCGAAGGAGTGGACCATTTGGCTCTCCGAAGCGCGCACGGCCGCGGCCAGAGGCGACTGGCGCGATGCCATTCATCTGGCCTATTGGTCTGGCATTTCCTTCCTGGAGCGCGAGGGATTCTGGAAGCCTGACCGCGCACGCACTCCGCGGGAGTACTTACGATTGATTTCAGCTCAGAGTGAAAAGCGCGAGATCTTGACTGTATTGACCCGCCTTTTCGAACTCGCCTGGTACGCCAAGCGTGACGCCAGTGAGCAGACGTTTTCGCAAACACTGGAGCAACTGGAGAAGCTCGGATGCCGCTAACAATCGATCGGCGCGACCGAAAGCTTCTTCTGGGTTCGGCGGTCGTCTTCGTACTGCTGATTTCTGGGGCGGTGATCTTTGGCGGCGATGCGGATCAGCGGCAGGAAGCCCCCAGCAGCTATTCGACAGCCTCGGGCGGCGCCAAGGCTGCCTATTTGCTCTTGGGGCAGTCGGGATACAACGTCCAGCGTTGGGAAAAGCCTCTTACTGATCTCCCGAAGACAGTGGGCACCACGGTGATCCTCGCTGATCCGCTGGAGGCCCCGACTCGCGAGGAGCGAGAATCGCTCAAGAGCTTCCTTTCCGACGGCGGCCGGATCATCGCGACCGGGATGTTTTCCGGAACCTTCCTGCCCGAGAACGATTCTGTCCCCGATATGTTGCTCGGAATGACGTGGAAAAAGGCCTCAGCCGTTTCACCCTCCGCCATCACCCGCGCCGCGCCTGAAATTACAATCGCGCCGCAGGCGCGCTGGCCGTCCTACTCACCCGCGTACTCGCTTTACGGTGACGGAGATGAGATTGTCGTCGTGAAATATCCCTACGGCCGGGGGGAAGTCTTGTGGTGGGCGGCAGCGACGCCCCTCACGAACGCAGGACTGAAAGAGCCTGGAAATCTCGAGTTCCTACTGGCAAATGTAGGTGATACGAAAGCGCCTATTCTCTGGGACGAGTATGTCCACGGATATCGTGAAGATCTGGGATCATCGGTCGCCCATTCTTCGGTGAAGTGGCTTCTGCTGCAGATGGCGCTTCTCGGCTTGGCCGTGGTGGCAACGTTTTCGCGCCGAAGCGGCCCGCTTTCTGTTCCGGTTACAGACGTCCGGCTGTCTCCACTTGAGTTTGTGCAAACCCTTGGCGGGTTGTACGAAAACGCCGGTACAGCATCGGTTGCGGTCGACATCTGTTATCAGCGCTTTCGATACTGGTTAACCCGGCGGCTCGGAGTGGCCAATAACGTTTCCATCAACGATCTCGAGTCGGCAGTGCGCGACCGTTTTACGCCCAAGGATGATCGTTTCGGCGCGATCCTGCGCCGTTGCGAGTCCGCCAAGTCTGATCCTTATCTGGGTGAGGCTGAAGCCCTGCAGTTGCTGCAGGAACTCGAGGAATATGCGTCACGCTGGAAGCTCTTTGAAGGTCGCCGGAAGGAGAAAGGTGAATGAAAGCGGTTCCGGAACTCGTACAACACATTCGCGATGAAATGAGCAAGGTGGTTGTGGGGCAGGATGAACTGCGCAACCAGTGTGTGATCGCACTATTATGCCGCGGCCACGTATTGATCGAAGGCGTGCCGGGCATTGCGAAGACACTCACGGTGAAAGCACTCTCCCGGCTGTTGCGCCTGGAGTTTCAACGCGTGCAGTGCACTTCCGACCTTATGCCCGCCGACATCGTGGGAACCAATGTTCTGAATATGGCAACCAGTGCCTTTCAGTTGCATCCGGGGCCGGTGTTTACCGACTTGCTGCTCGTCGATGAAGTGAACCGCATGCCTCCACGCACGCAGGCTGCGTTGCTGGAGTGCATGGAAGAGCATCAGGTCACGATCGATGGCAAAGGGTATCCTTTATCGCAGTTTTTCACCGTTTTTGCCACGCAGAACCCAATCGAATTCGAAGGTACCTACCCGCTGCCGGAAGCTCAACTGGACCGGTTCCTGCTCAAGCTGCGTGTTACCTATCCCGCGCAGCAGGACGAGGTACAACTGCTGGCCAACGTGCAAAACGGCTTCGAATCGCGTGACATCGACAAGATGAGCCTGAATCCCATCCCGGCCGACCTGCTTGCGATGGCGCAGCAGGAGGTCAAAGCCCTGACCGTGCAGGAGGCGTTGTTCGGCTACATCGTTCAGGTTGTCCGGCGGACGCGGGATTGGCCTTCGCTTTCCCTTGGAGCGAGCCCCCGCGCAGCGGTGAGCCTGATGGCGGTGTCGAAGGCGTTCGCAGCGATGGACGGACGCGACTATGTGATTCCGGATGACGTAAAAGCTGCCGCTCGACCGGTGCTGCGCCACCGCGTGATGCTCCGGCCTGAAGCCGACCTGGAAGGCGTGACCCCGGATCAAGTCGTGGAAGAGGTTCTCAGAGCAGTAGAAGTTCCGAAGTGAGGCCAGGAAGTGAACGAACAGCCCACCCTGATTCCGCCTGAAATCGCGGCGGCCACGCGTTCCTACAAACGCATCGGCGTCGCTTTCGGCGATCGTTTCTTTATGCTTCTCTTTGTGGGCCTGGTGTGGCTCGGGCCGGCGTTCTTCGATTCACGGTTCGTGTATGCCATGCTCGCCTGGGACGCGTTCGTGCTCCTGCTGTGGCTTATCGACCTCGCGCAAATGCCACGGCCCGCGCAGCTTGCCGTGAAGAGGGGCTGGCACTCTCCCGCCGCATTGTCGATCGAGTCCGAAGTCGGGCTTGTTCTTGAGAATTCATCCCGCGCCAGCATCCATGCCAAGTTGATCGACTCGGTCCCGCAGCAACTGCGGACCGAGCCACCCACTCTTTCGATCCGAGCACGCGGCCGAAACGAGGGCAGCGTGTCGTATCGCATCCGGCCCATGCAGCGCGGCGACGCCAAGGTTGGCCCCTGCTACGTTCGTTATCAAAGCGTTTTTCGGATTGCCGAGCGCTGGGTGAGGGCGCCGCTGGAGCAGACGATCCGGATTTACCCCGACCTGGAGGATGCCAAACGACACTCGATGTATCTGCTGCGCAGCCGGCAGATCGCATTGGAGAAGAGGCACACGCGGATGCGTGGAATTGGCCGCGAATTCGAGAGCCTGCGCGAGTACCAGGAAGGAGACGAGTACCGAGATATCTGCTGGACGGCATCGGCACGCCGAGCCAAGCTGGTTACTCGCATCTATCAGATGGAACGCAGCCAGACGGTCTGGATCGTGATCGATTCCGGCCGCCTCATGCGAGCTCGAGTGGGCAGTTTCAGCAAGCTCGACAAGGCGGTGAACTCGGCGCTCAGCCTCGCACAGATTGCATTGTACTCAGGTGACCGCGTCGGACTGATTGCCTACGGACGTGGTATTCGGCAGCAGCTTCCGGCTGCGAAAGGAAGCGCGCATCTGCGGCAGTTGATCGAGCGACTCGCTCTGGTGCAGGAGGAAGGATCTGAGGCCGATCATTTGCAAATGGCGAGCCGCCTGCTCACCGATCAGAAGCGCCGCAGCCTGATTGTCTGGCTCACGGACCTTGCCGAGACCGCCATGACGCCTGAGGTGATTGAAGCGGCGTCCATGATGATGCCGCGCCACCTTGTTCTGTTTGTCGTGATCGGCCAGCCCGATCTGGGAGAGCTCGCCGCAAAGTCCCCTCAGAGTGAATCCGAAATGTATCGCATTGCCGCCGCCCAAGAAATGGTCCACCGCCGCGAATTGCTGCTGGCCCGCCTGCGGGAGCGGGGAGCCCTGGCCATGGAAGTCAGCTCGGGCTCCGTGTCGCCCGTCGTGGTCAACGCTTACCTGCAAATCAAGGAGCGAAGCCAGCTTTAGCGCATGAGCGTGATGACTCAGTTCAGTTCGGCTTGCCAGTGTCGAGTTCGCGTTTAACGAAGCACTCCATGTGGGCTTCTTGGCCAGGCTGTAATCGGACGGAGGGTCGTTGCCGACGGGTGATCGGCTGCTTGCACAAAACGCAGATTGAATGCTGGCGAGTGCCCCCCCGCACTGAAGGGTGCTTGCCTTTCTTCTGGCCCACGATCGTTGCGGACACATTACACGAAGGAAAGTTATCCCGGCGAGTAACTTTTTGGGCGCTCCGGCTATGGGGACTATCTTCCCACGCCGAACAGGTAGACGTTCAGCAAGACGAACAGCGCGGCTGCCATGGAGAATTTCAGGGGGACAGCAAGACCAGTTGGCGAAACGAACGCCTCAATGATGCCTGCAATGATCAGGATGGGAATGGTTCCGAGCAGTAGCTGTACCGCTTCGGATCCGGCGCGAGCCAACGAATCGCGCCGCGGCAGGGCGCCGGGGAAGAGCAGGCCTTGAGCGATCCGCAGGCCAGCGCCTCCGGCAATGAAGATCGCGGGCAATTCGAGAACACCGTGAGGTGCGACGAAGCTCCAGAGCTGGAGGCTCATGCCCGAGAAATAGCAGGCCACACCGATGACCCCGATCAGCAGGCCATTGAATGCCATCATATAGATCGTTCCAATGCCAGCAGTGATACCGAGCGCGAACGTCGTGAAACCGACGCTCATGTTGTTGGTCATGATCGCGCTGGACGCTACCGGCTTGATGCCGACGATGGAGTGCGTCCACATCTGGTGGCGGTCGATGGTTTCGACCATCTGCGGCCCGAGCAATTTAACCTTGAAGTCAGGATTCTGATAAGTAATTACAGCGCCCACGAGTCCGGCTATGGCGAAGATGGCGGTGGCGAGCGCGACGTGGCGCAGGTGACGCCGGAATGCGACGGGATATGTATTCGTAAAGAAGGAAATCACGGCCTTGGGACTCGCCCGGTGGCCGGAATAGATGGTATTGTGAGCGCGGACCAGCAACTGGTTGACATAGCGCGCATAGTGCACCGATCCTCGATCTTCGCGGATGGCAGCGAGGTCGGCGGCGGTCTGGCGATAGAGCAGGCTCAGTTCCTGCAGATCGGAACGCGAGAGCGACTTCAGTCCGCTTTTGGAACTCTGGTTCAGGAGGGCTTCAAGCTTCGCCCAGTGCGGTTTGCGCTTCTCGAGCCAGCGGGTGGAAATCATGGTTGATTCATTCGAGCAACTGAAGATCGATACTCCAGAGCAGATCGCGCTGGAATTGCCTCTCGCCGGGATCGGCAGCCGGTTCCTGGCGATTGCCATTGATACTTTAATCCAGATCGCCCTCTATCTCATAACAGGACTCATCTTCCTTCTGTTACTTCCGGAAGGCTTCTCGATGTTCACATTCCTGCCGAAGACCTTGGGACCGGCGATGGCGATCTTCGTTGGATTTGCCATCTACTGGGGATACTTCGCGATTTTCGAAATCGTGTGGAAGGGACAGACGCCAGGTAAAAGAATTGCAGGAATTCGGGTAATCAAGGAAAGCGGACGCCCGATCAATGCCTACGAGGCGATTGGGCGGAATTTCATGCGAGCTGTCGACATGCAGCCCGGCATACTTTACGGCTTTGGTCTGGTCTGCATGATGTTGAACAAGCAAAGCCGCCGACTGGGAGACTTTGTGGCGGGTACGGTAGTGGTTCACGAGAAGCCGAGCGAGGAGGTGCGGCCTACTTGGAATACGGCCGCCGATCCCGCGTCTTCCTCAGGCGGAATGGCGCAGGTGACGGCCGAGGAACTCGTGCTGATCGAGACCTACTTGAGCCGCCGTTTTGAACTAGACCCGGATGTACGGCTGCGAACGGCCATCCAGATTGCCGAGCGCATCAAGGCGAAAACTGGACTGCAGCCCCAATCCCATCAGCACGTCGACGATTTCCTCGAGGACGCGGCACGCAAGGTGCGCGATAGCGGCAGATTCCGGTAGACCGGACCACCCCTCGGCGGCGCATACGTTCTTATCGTTTATCGTCGTCCGTCCATGGCGGAGGTCTGCCTTCCGTTCCCGAAAAATACTGTGATCGAGAGAATCGGGCGCGACTGTTTTCGCATCCACACCCTGCATGAGGCAGCCATGTGATGAGTCGATCATTCAGGCGGGGACCTTCGCCACCCCTTGCGCAGGAAATTCGGAATCGTGGGTGCTCGCGGCGACGATCCTCGGCTCGAGCATGGCCTTCATTGACGGTACTGTGGTCAACGTCGCCCTGCCGGCCCTTCAATCGAGCCTGCACGCGAGCGTAGTGGGCGTTCAGTGGGTGGTCGAGTCCTACGGACTATTTCTTTCTGCTTTGATTCTGGTGGGCGGTGCTGCGGGTGATTCGATTGGGCGCAGGCTGATATTCGTGCTTGGGGCGGGCACTTTCGGCGCGGCATCGATAGGCTGTGGCATGGCTTCGAATGTTACGCAGTTGGTTGTGGCCCGCTGTGCGCAAGGAATTGGAGCGGCTGCTTTAGTGCCGAGCAGTCTCGCGATTATCAGTGCATCTTTCGACGAGAAGAGGCGAGGGCAGGCGATAGGAACCTGGTCTGGGTTCACCGCCATCACGACCGCGGTGGGCCCGGTTCTCGGCGGTTGGCTCATTGAGCGGGCCTCGTGGCACTGGGTCTTTTTTATCAATGTTCCGCTGGCTACCGCGGTGATTACAATTTCGTTGCGGCACATTCCAGAATCGCGGCGTTCGGAAGACCGGAAGAGCAAAATTGACTGGCTCGGCGCTCTGGTCGCCACGGTCAGTCTTGCTGGACTGATCTACGGATTTATCGAGTCTGGCGCGCACGGCTGGAGGCAGCCGATTGTGATCGGAAGCTTAGTGGTCGGAACGGCCTCTCTCTTCATTTTTGTCTTCGTTGAGAAGCGCGTGTCGGAGCCGATGCTCCCGCTTCAACTGTTCCGCGTAAGCAGTTTCACCGGCGCGAATCTTTTGACTCTGGTGCTTTATGCGGCGCTGGGTGTCTTCTTTTTTGTGTATCCGCTGAACCTGATTCAGATCCAGGGTTACTCGCCAACGAAAACGGGGGCAGCGGTGCTGCCGATGATTCTTCTCATGTTCTTTCTGTCGCGGTGGTCGGGAGGACTCGTCAGGCGATTCGGGGCACGAAAACCACTAATGATTGGTCCGCTGATTGTCGCGGCCGGGTTTCTAATGTGCGCTGTTCCAGCGACTGGAGGCAGTTATTGGACGACATTCTTCCCAGCTTTTGTCGTGCTCGGCCTGGGAACCGCAATCACCGTGGCGCCACTGACAACGGTCGTCATGAGTTCGGTCGGACCGAATCATGCCGGAACCGCATCGGGAGTGAATAACGCGGTTGCTCGTGTTGCGGGGGTACTTGCCATCGCGATTCTCGGTGGAGTGATGGTGCAAGCCTTTGGATACAAACTGAACGAGTCGCTCCGCAGTCGCGATTTGCCTGCCGATGCTTTCCATGAAATTCAATCCAACCTGATCAGGCTAGGCGCTTTGGAGCCTCCGAGTGGACTGGATGCTGGGATGAGGGCGATACTCCGAAGCGATATCACTCAGGCATTTCTGTTTAGTTTTAGACTGATCATGTCTGTTTGCACAGGTCTTGCGGTATTGAGTGCCGGGATTGCCATGTGGATGATCTCAGCGAACTTGACGCAATCGGCGGAGGACTTGGGCGCTCCGCTGGGAACCGGAAGCGCATGATCGCTGCTGGCTACGGACAAGAAAGCTTATTTTGAAGGCGGTGGCTGCCGTGAACGTGAGGCGCGCATAATGAACGTACTGGTATTGAATTCCGGAAGTTCCAGCCTGAAATTTCAGATCATTGCCACCGACCTCGAGCAGATTAAGGCGTATAAGGACGACCGTATTCTGCGTGGGGAAGTCGAGGGGATCGGGGGCGAAGCGATCGTCAAGATCCGCTATCGCAAGGAGCCCGGGAAGACCCTGACGGCACCGGTCAGAGACATGGGAGCGGCGCTGGATTATCTGCTCCGCTACCTCGCATCGGAGCGCTCGGGAATTCAGGAGATCAAGAATACGGCCGAGATACATACCGTCGGTCACCGCGTGGTGCACGGAGGCGAGTTGTTCAAGGAGTCCACGCTCATTGATGACCGCGTGCTCAAGGGGATCGAGGATTGTATCGATCTGGCGCCGCTGCATAATCCGAATAATGTGAAGGGGATTCTGGCGGCGCGCGAGCTTTTTGGCAGCGACGTCCCGCAGGTTGCGGTATTTGATACAGCTTTCCATCATTCGATTCCTGAACGGGCGTATCTGTATGCCATTCCGTATCACCTCTACCGGCGGCATCGCATTCGGCGATACGGATTTCACGGGACGTCGCATCGCTACGTTGCGTTTCGATATCGGGCGTTACGCGGACTCACACGGGAGCAGACGAATATTATTACTCTTCACCTGGGGAACGGGTGCTCTATTGCAGCGATAAAAGCGGGATCTTCGGTCGACACTTCGATGGGGATGACGCCGCTCGAAGGACTGGTGATGGGCACGCGGTCGGGCGATCTGGATCCGGCGATCGTGAGTGTCATCGCGCGGAAAGAGGGAATGTCGTCTTCGGAAGTGGACACATTGCTGAATACCCAGTCCGGGCTCCTGGGAATCTCGGGGCTGACGAACGATATGCGCGAGTTGCAGGCCGAGTTGAAGGAGCACGATGACCGGAGAGTGCGCCTGGCGGTTGAGATCTTTTGCTACCGGGCTCGCAAGTACATTGGCGGCTATCTTGCTGCTATGGGCGGGGCAGATGCCGTCGTGTTTACTGGCGGCATCGGGGAGAATTCGCCCGAGGTGCGTGCTCGGATTTGCAGTGAGATGGAGTGGGCCGGGCTGTCTCTGGATGCGCCGAAGAATCAGGAGACGGTCGGGCGCGAGGGCCTGATCAGCACGGAGGATTCTAAGTTGCTTGCCTATGCGATTCCGACCGACGAGGAATTGTTGATTGCTCGCGATACGGTGCGGGTGATTAAGGGCGAGCCGCACCCGTCTTGAGAGTGCGAAAGATAACGCACCCTTGAGACCGAGTGCGGGGGCTAAAGCCCATCTGTTTAGCAGTGCTTTAACGCGGCCCTAAAGGGCCGCTCTTCCGCGGTTGCGCTAGTCTACAGTTGCACCGATGCAGAGGTAAGCCGGCAAACCTTTTGCGAAGGTTCGCGGTGCCACAGATCCAAAGTGTCACGTCGCCGGGCGAGACGCCCCGCGCGACCGTCGCCGCGAGAGAAGTCCTGCCATCAATACTGCGCTAAATCGATCCTGCAATACCATCAATACGGCCAAGTCCAGTCTGTCGCTTCGGGCATATCGATGCCGTACCGATGGGCATAGTTGCGGCATGCGATCTGCTGATTCAGGAATCTCTCTTTGGCGTGGCCGCCGATTCTCTGCAGCCTGGGGACGCGGTCCACGACATCCATGGCGAGGCTGAAGCGGTCGATATTGTTGTCGATCGCCAGTTCCAGCGGCGTGTTGATGCTTCCTTTCTCCTTATATCCACGCACGTGAATATTGGAATGATTCGTGCGGCGATAAGCCAGTCGGTGAATCAGTTGCGCGTAGCCGTGGAAGTTGAACATGACTGGCTTGTCGACCGTGAACAAGGAATCGAACTCGCGGTCAGAGAGCCCGTGAGGATGTTCGCTGGCGGGCTGGAGCTTGAATAGATCGATCACATTGATGAAGCGAATCTTAAGGTCCGGGAATTCCTTGCGCAGAAGATCGGTAGCGGCCAGTGCTTCCTGCGTGGGAATGTCGCCGGCTGAGGCCATGACGACATCGGGCTCGCCGCCTTCGTCATTGCTGGCCCAATCCCAGATTCCAATGCCCTTCGTGCAATGAATGATGGCGGCTTCCATGCTCAGATACTGCAGATGCTTCTGCTTGTCACAGACGATCACATTGACATAGTTGTGGCTGCGCAGGCAGTGGTCGGCGACCGAGAGCAGGCAGTTCACGTCTGGGGGCAGATAGATGCGGGTGACGTTCGCGCTTTTGTTCACCACGACATCAAGGAACCCAGGATCCTGGTGCGTGAAGCCGTTGTGATCCTGCCGCCACACTGTCGACGTGATCAAAAGGTTCAACGATGCGATCGCTTGCCGCCAGGTGAGATGATTGCAGATCTCCAGCCATTTGGCATGCTGATTGAACATCGAGTCAATAACGTGCACAAATGATTCGTAGGTGGAGAGGAAGCCGTGGCGTCCGGTCAGAAGATAGCCTTCCAGCATGCCCTCCATGGTGTGCTCGCTGAGCATTTCCATGACGCGGCCGTCGGGTGCGAGATTGCCGCCGTCATCGTCTTCGGGAAATCGCTCTTCGATCCAGAACTTCTTCGTCACCGTGTAGAGCCCATCGAGCTTGTTGGAACTAGTCTCGTCGGGACCGAATACGCGGAAATTGCTGGCGTTTCTCTTCATAACTTCAGCAAGAAAGAAACCGAGCGGCCGGGTGTTCTCGACTTGCGCGTGGCCCGGCTTGTCAATGTTGGCCGCGAAGTCACGGAAGTCGGGCAAGCGAAGAGCTTTCTTCAGACGTCCGCCATTGGAGTGCGGGTTAGCGCTCATACGGTGGTCGCCTGTGGGCGCCAAGTCACGAAACACTGAAGCCAGCCGGCCGTTGCCTTCGAATAAGGGATCGGGCCTTTGCGAGTGCATCCAGTTTTCAAGAGCACGTAATTGCTCGGGATCTTTCTTTACTGCGGGAAGCGGAACTTGATGCGCGCGCCAGAAGCCCTCGAGAAAATGTCCCTCCAGGGTGCGCGGCGCGGTCCAGCCCTTTGGGGACCGCAGTACGATCATGGGCCACCGCGGTCTGGTGATCTCGCGATGCTCTCGTGCGGCGCGCCGATGTTCGCGGATTTCATCGATGCAGCGTTCCACTGTCGCCGCCATGGCCTGATGCATGCTGTCGATATCGGAGCCCTCTACAAAATAGGGCTTCCAGCCGTAGCCGCGGAATAGACTTTCAATTTCCTCGTGCGAAATGCGCGCCAGCAAGGTCGGATTGTCGATCTTGTAGCCGTTCAGATGAAGGATGGGGAGCACAGCGCCATCGCGCGCAGGGTTCAGAAACTTGTTGATGTGCCAGGAAGTCGCAAGCGGACCGGTTTCTGACTCGCCATCGCCCACGACTGCCGCAACGATCAACTCGGGATTGTCGAAGGCCGCACCACACGCGTGAGAGAGGACGTAGCCGAGTTCTCCACCTTCGTGAATTGAACCCGGAGTTTCCGGAGTGCAGTGACTCCCGATCCCACCTGGGAAGGAAAATTCATGGAAGAACTGCCGCAGGCCATCGACGTCGAGACTCTTCTCGGGATAGACCTCGGAGTACGTGCCCTCCAGGTAAGCGGGGCCGAGCACGCCGGGAGCGCCGTGTCCAGGGCCAGCCAGAAAAATCATGTCGAGATCGTATTTCTTGATCAGGCGGTTCAGGTGGACATAAATAAAAGAAAGTCCGGGGCTCGATCCCCAATGGCCCAACAGGCGATTCTTGATGTGCTCGGGCTTCAGAGGTTCGGTGAGCAGAGGGTTATCGCGAAGATAGATCATTCCCAGACTGAGGTAATTGCAGGCACGCCAGTAGATTTCGGTCTTGCGCAGTTCTTCTGCACTGAGAGGTTTATCTTTGATGGTCGACCGGGTCGGAGCATAAGGGCTGAGTTCGAGGATTTCGGCTGGGCTGCTGGCTTCGATCGTGCTCATAGATAACTCCTTCTGGATAGCCTATGCCCCCAACTCAGTTGGTGACAATGTCCCACGGATTTTTTGTTTGAGACCAAAGCATCAGAATTGCGAAATGGTCGGTGTGTTCCTTAGAGTGAGGTGCGGTGGCCGCCGAGTTTGCTGACGACGAGGTCCGCAGCGATCACGCCGCGGTACTGAGCTTCCTCAAAGATCGAGAAACCGCTAAGGTCGGAGTTTGCGAAGAGGATGCGGCCATGCGGCTTGGTAAGTGTGCGGCGTTCGGCGGAGAAGATTGCTCCGACCTTGGGGCGGGCCATTGCATGTCCGATTCGCATGATGTCAATGCGGGAAATGCACTGCCGGATGTCGGCATGCACCCGCTCCAGATCGTGCAGGATCGCTTCTTTCCAGTAGTTCCAATCCTTATCTAATAAGAGTTGTCGGTTATGGGCCGGTGTGCCCTCGGCCAGTGCCCAGTAAAAGGTCCACACGGTGCGATCCATGTGCGTGCGCAGGGATTGATGCGTTGCGTCCACGTAGCCGAGAGTAGGGGAATCCATGAAGACGCTATCCCAGGTGGGATCTGTGCCGTACGAGGCAGGCAGATGTTCGAGGGTGATGTTTGCGGTGAGCCACGGGGAGTAATCGAAATCTCGCAGCCGGGCCATTCCCTCGATCAGGGAAGGGCCGATAAAAGTCGGTGCGGCGAAGATCACGAATTCTGCGCGATATTCTGTGTCGCCGGAGAAAACCGAAACACCCTTACTGGGCTGCGAAATTCTATGAACCACGCGATTGGGCTGAACGAAATTTCCGATCCGCTCCATCAGGCGGCGGACGATCCAGCCGTTGCCTTCGGGCCAGGTGAGCGGACCTTTTTCTTCCAGCTCGCGCGATGCGAAGTACTGAATCCCCGCCCAGGCAGAAGTATTGGCCGTAGTAGCGCCGTAGTCGTCGCGGCAGCAGTAGTTCAGGTACCAGTTCAGAATGCGGGAGTTCATTCCTTGAGCGCGCAGCCACTCGGCGAATGAGATGCGATCGAGATCGGCTGTGCTGTCAGAAAAGCCAACTTCCATGGGCACGGTAAACTTGCCCGTCGCGCGAAATCCGTGGATGTGATCTTCGAGTCGTCGAAACTGGTCTCGATCAGCTGTTGTGAGTCCGATCGCCGGTTCGATCCCGTCCTGCCACCTTCCATAGAGGAAGAGTCTTTCTTGCGGTGAGAAGCAGAGATATCGTTCCTCCCAACCTCCATCTTTGAGGACGCCTAACTCCTCGAACAACTCGCGAACATAGGTCGCTTTCGGACCGGGAACGGGAATATAGTGCGCAGCCCAGGGGTAAGGGGTGATTTCATTTTCGCCCCAGCGTGAGTTGCCGCCCGGCTGCTCGTTCATCTCGAGCAAGACGAAATCGGTGAAGCCTTTCTTGTGCAAGCGCCAGGCGGCGCTAAGACCAGCGATGCCCCCGCCGACAATTACGACTGACCGCTTCTCAACCTGCTTCGGTGCAGGAAACTGCGCCCGGTCTCGCAACCGGTGTCCGAGCTGAAATGAGTCATTGACGAATGATCCGGCAATCGCGCGGTCGCCTTTGATCGAGAGGCCGATCAGAGCTGCGCTGCCAGACTGCAAGAACTGGCGCCGCGATGCTTTCAATGACTGATGTCCTTCCAGTCTTGATCGTAGGCTCGTACCAGAACCTGATCGTTCAGGCGATTGGGAGGCATGGGTATCGGAGACATGTCGGGTGGAAATTGAAACATCGCGGGCAGCCCGGTGACGGTGACGAAGCGCAGGCCGACGGGCAGGGAAGTGGGAAATTGGAAGTCACGATGGCCGGCGATTACGAATCCCCATTCGCCGAACGACGGGACATACACGTGATAAGGATAGGTTTGCAAGCCCGCTTGCTTGAGCGTCTCCGCGATGCACCAGTAAGAATCGCGCGCGAACATGGGAGATGTACTCTGCACCACCATTAGCCCCTGTGCGCTGAGATGTCGCGCGACGGCTTTGTAGAAAGCTGTCGTGTACAGCTTGCCCAGTGAGTAGTTTGTGGGATCGGGAAAATCGATGACGATGAAATCGAAGCTGTCGGCGTTGGAATCGGCCCAAGGGAAAGCGTCCGCGGTGATGATGTGGACCTTCGGCGAAAGAAAGGACTTCTGGTTCAGCGCAGTCAGCATGGGGTTGGTGGAGAACAGCTTGGTCATTTCTGGATCGAGATCAACCAGGGTTACGCTCTCGATTTGCGGGTACTTTAGAATTTCGCGGACGGCCAATCCGTCTCCTCCGCCGAGCACCAGAACGTGACGGGGAACTGGAATCGCCGACAGCCCGGGATGGATCAGCGCCTCGTGATAGCGATACTCATCGCGTGAACTGAACTGCAGATGGCTGCTGAGAAAAAGCCGGATGTCATCCTTGAACCGAGTGAGAACGATGTGCTGATAACGAGTGTCCCGGGAGAAGATGATCTCGTCGGCGTAGATGTTGTCTTCGGCTGCGGCGGTGATGCGCTTCGCTTCTGCCAGACCCACAACGAGTCCGCAAAGAACTACTACGCAGAGCGAGCGCAGCGTTCGCACCGTGGCGATCTGGCTGGCGAACAGAAAAGTGCTCCACAAGGCTACGAGAACGTTGATCACTCCGAAGACCATCGCAGAGCGAACCAGTCCGAGATAGGGCACCAGCAGGATGGGGAACAGAAGGGATGCGCCGAGAGCGCCGAGATAGTCGAAGGTGAGCACGTGCGCTACAACATCCCGAAAGTGGTAGCGGCCGCGCACCAGCCGCATCAGAAGCGGAATCTCAAGGCCCACGAGGATTCCAATCACGACCACAAGCGAATACATCAGAAGCTCGAAACCCTGGGTGTAGGCGAACGCCAGGAACAGCAGGGCAGACGAACAACCGCCAATCACTCCAAGCAGCAACTCGATCCATACGAAACGGTAGGCGAGTCCACGATCGATGTAGCGCGAGAGCGCGCTGCCGATCCCCATGGCAAACAGGTAACAGCCGATGATGGTAGAGAATTGAAGAACGCTGTCGCCCAGAAGATAGCTGGCCAATGTGCCCGCGATGAGCTCGTAGATGAGCCCACAGGCCGCGATCAGCAAGACCGTGATGAAAAGCAGGATCCCCAAGTTAGTGGACTGCCGCGGCAATGATAATGCAGATTCCGAGAGACATCGCTCCGAGCAGCAGCGCCAGAGCGGTGTTGTGCTCCTGTACGATTTCCTTCCACAAGTTGTACGGGGTCACTTTGTCGAGGACCAGGAACGCGCCCGCAAAGATCACGATTCCGATCGTCGCGTAGATGATGGCATTTACGACGTTAGTAGCCTGGATGCCCATTTACTTGCCTCCTGTGTAATGGTGATAGACGGCATAAACGGAGCGGTACGAGCCGGGGTTGTCGCGCACGGAGCGAGGAACGTTCTTGACTTCGTTGACGGAGGCGAGGCTCCAGCCGCGGTATTCAGACATGCCGAGGAGTCCAAGAACAATCACCCCGTAAATCATGTAAAGGTTTCTCATCAGTCGTCATCTCCGCCAGTGTTGCTTTCCATGGGCGCATGGTCGCTTTCCGCCCAACGCAAATGTTCGAAATTGATTGAGCGCCAGGTGATCAGCGCGGCTGGCACTAGCAGCGCCAGCAGAGCGATTCCGAAAAAACTGAACTGCGGAACATCTCGCTTGGCCGTGATTTCGTAATGAATCGTTCCATGGCCGGAGTCGGATTCGGGCTCAACCCGGAGAAAGTATGTTCCCGGGGGTACGCTGGGAATCGCGACGCTGTCGCTGCGGCTGCCTTCCGTCCATGAGCCATCTGAATCATGGCCATGGTAGTAGCTGACTTCCCGGCCAAAATCGTAAGCCTGCCCCGTGTCCTGATTGATCAGGGCATAGTTTAGATATATCCAGTTGTTGTCGACATTCGTGGTAGTGGACAGCTCAAGAGTCGATGTACGTCCCTTCAACTCAAACGGGTCGGTGACGAATGAGGCCTCGCCGCGAGCGCTCGTGTCGAAGATGTAGGCCCCTTGAAAGGCCTCCTCGTCGCGCGCGGATGAGGCGAATCCGACCATCATGATTAACAAAAAGATGGCGAATGCGCCAAAGATCGTCCATATCGCTTTCGTGTTGGTGCTGAAAGGAGAAGGTTGATTTTCATAGACGCCTATGGGCGCCGGCGGATCGCCGGGCAGTGCAAAAGTCTTCCAGATATCGCGTCCCGAAATATACTCACCCATCGACCAGGTAACTTCGTTGCCCGATCGCTCGCTCGAGAGCACGCGGGGCGGAGAAATGTAGTCTGTTACCTCGTTGGCTTCACCTACCCGAACTTGCCAGGGGAATTCACCGAGGACAAAAGTGGTCGATGCTTGCGCCGTTTGAAAGTGTCGGTAGGTTTCGCCCAGATAGGCCACCGACACCTGGCCAACGTAGGGGTTCAGCGTGGGCAGAGCTCTCAGAGTCGCGGTGTCGTTCCAGTGGCCGTTGTACTCGGTGAGATAGCGAAATCCTTTATAAGGATTGAAGAGTACATACTCATGCCAACTGTAGGGAATGCCCTCCACGTGAATCGTACGCCGCTGGAAACCGACGGCTTCGTACGCGGTTCCGCGAATCTTGCCACGACTTCCCAGCGGGATGAGCGGTGGATCTTCACCCGTCGCCTTCTTGAATTGTTGAAGAACTTTCAGTTGTGGATCTTGCGCATCGAGGATCGAGTGGCAGGAATCGCAAACCACCGTGACCGCCTGCGTAAACGAACGGAGGTTAAGGGCGGCACCGCAGCCCGGGCAGTTCATCGCCTTCACATGCGGCGTGGACGGCGGGTTGGGGCCTCCGGTGCTCACTACCATCCCTCGAAAGTGCGCAGGTTTTTGAGCTTCAAGTCTTCAAACTCGACGGACTCACCAAGATATAGAACCGGGGCTTCGTCGCTGTAGTCGAGCGTTGCGAATTTCCCATGCTCCGACATCAGGTCGATGAACACTACGTCTGCTTTGTCCCAGTATTGAAAAGGCAGCTCTCCTTCGACGCCGCGGTAGTGAGCCTGGGTGATGGTGCTGACCGTGTAGACTTCGTTGTCCCACACATATGGTTCGCTAACCTTGGCCGATGGCGGCAGCTTGCGGCCAGGCGCGGCGAAGGTGACGACGTAGTTGTCCTGCGCATCCGAGAGCCAGGCGCTGCCATTATTCATTACCAGGTGCCACTCGTTCCATGTGCCTTGGTCGTACTCGTAAATAATTCGTCCGACAGCCAGAAAAGGATGATGGTTGTACACGCCCTCAGTGCCGATCTGAATGGGAGAACTATTTGGTGGAAGGTCAGCGACCTGGCCGACTTTTTTCAAGTCCACATCGGTGCGGATTAGGATGGATTTGCAGTATTCGCAGACGGTCTGAACGCTGCTTGACCAACGAAAGACGATCTTGGCTCCGCAGTCGGGGCAATTCGCGGCCGGGTGAGTCATCTTCGACTCTCCGCCGGCGAGATTTCTCTGGAGCCCTCGAGGTTCGCGCCATTCTCTTCGCCATAAGATCTCATCACCGTGCGCACGCTGACCGAGGTGGCGCCGAACATTGTCTTTAGAGCAGGAGCGAACTCCCAGGCTTCGCGCGGCACGCAGCAAAAGACGTTGAGGCACAGAGAACCAAACTCCGGGAAGGTATGACACGCGAGATGAGACTCGGCGAGCAAACAGAGGCCGGTAATGCCGCCGGTATTCGGAAACTGATGCCACTGAGTCGGACCGACGGGGCGCAGGTGCATCGCGGAAATAATCCCCTGGAACAACTCGTCGAGAAGCGCGGAACTGCTCAGCGACTCAGCCGAGCAGCCGTGCGCGTCGATGACCCATTCGATTCCGCTCATGGCGTCTGGGACTATGGCTGAGCCTGTCCGCACGCAGGACAGAATTTCGCAACCTTGGGAATCGGCTTGCCGCAGTTGAGGCAGAACTTCGTTTCCGTGCCCGCGGCTGCCGTTCCGGCGGCGCTCCCCCCGGAAGAAGGTGCCGATTCTCCGCTCGGCGCAGAGGCCTTTTTTACCGCATCCATCATGGCCTGACCCATAGCGACGCCTGCTCCCAGGCCCGCGCCGATCCCGGCGGCGCCTCCACCTTCATTGGCGGCGGCAATCGGAATGGATTGGGCGACCTGGTACTGCGTGTACCGTCCCATATCGCCAACCATGTTCATGCTGATGCGCTGATCCAGTACCTTCTGCAACTCATCGGGAAGGGAAAGGTTCTCCACGACGAAGCTGTCGAGGGAGAGGCCGAGATCGGTGAACGCAGGCTTCAATTGAGCGGCCATTTTCTCCGAGAGCGCGACCTGGTTCGCGGCCATATCCAGGAAAGGGACATTGCTGCTTGCGAATGTGTCGGTGATTCGGCCCACGATGGTATTGCGCAGTTGTCCCTCAAGATCCTCGACACGGTAGACGTCGCGCGTGCCGCTCACCTTCGTGTAGAACTCTTTCGGGTTCATCAGGTGGTAGCTGTAGATGCCGAATGCCCGTAAACGCACCGCTCCGAATTCCTTGTCGCGAATGGTAATCGGGTTCTGCGTTCCCCAGTGTTGGTTGGTCTGCAGCCGCGTGGAGAAGAAGTAGACGTCCGACTTGAAAGGAGACTTGAAAGCTTTATCCCAGTTTTGCAGGTAGGTCAGAATGGGCAGCGTTTGCGTGGTGAGGGTATACAACCCCGGCATGAAAGCGTCGGCGACTTTGCCCTCGTTCACAAAAACCGCGGCCTGCGATTCGCGCACGGTGAGCTTACCGCCGTTCTGAATCTCACGGTCCTGCATCGGGTACTGATAGGCGAGGATCCCGTCCTCGGGCTCAACCCACTCAATGACATCGATGAACTGCTTCGACAGGAAATCTCGTAGACTCATTGGTTGACTCGCTTCTCCAGCTTTCCGGAACCTGCGGCAAACTGCCGAGAAAGGGATGCTAAGGTCTCCATCCGCGTGTGTCAACACAGCCGGTTTGCAGCCCGCGTTGGCAATATTGCAGATCGCAAGTTGATTTGAAATCCTTGGAATTTGTTGCATCTTGTGACGGCAGTCACAGGAATCTTGTACTGGCGCCGGCAAGTTGTCGGTCGAAGCCGATGACTGCTCCATGCTTTTGAGGTACCTTACTTGACTGCCACAAAGTTCGATCAAGGAGAACGCATGCCTGAACTCGCGCTGTTCGGCGGTAGCAAGACGAAACAGAAGCCGTTTCCCCTGTGGCCGCAGTACGACGACAACGAGCGCCGAGCCCTCAACGAAGTTCTCGAGAGCCGCGTTTGGTGGCGCACGCCCGGCACTAAGACTCTGGAGTTTGAAAAGGCGTTTGCCGAATACCACGGCGCGCGTCACGGAATCGCCGTCACGAATGGGACAGCCGCGCTGGAAGTGACCATTGCTGCACTGGACATAGGGCCGGGTGATGAGGTGATCGTGGCCGATTTCACGTTTATCGCGACCGCCAGCGCCGTTCTCTTTGCGAATGCTTTGCCGGTTTTGGTGGATGTCGATCCCGGAACCTACTGCCTCGATCCAGAATTGACGGAGGCGGCTATCACTCCGCGCACGAAAGCCATCATTGCCGTACACATGGGTGGACATCCTGCGGATCTGGATCGCTTAGGCCAGCTTGCGCAGAAATGCGGTCTTCACCTCATCGAAGATTCGGCGCACGCGCATGGAAGCGAGTGGCGCGGAAAAAAGATCGGCACATTTGGCAAGGCAGGCACGTTCAGTTTCCAGTCGAGCAAGCTGATGACAGCGGGCGAAGGCGGAATCATTATTTCGAATGACGATACCTTCGAGTGCCAGGCCCGCTCCGTACACGACTGCGGACGCATGCCCGGCGAATGGTTCTACAGCCATTTCATCTATGGATCGAATTACCGGCTGAGCGAATGGCAGGGGGCGGTTTTGAACGTGCAACTCGGCCGACTGGAGGAGCAGACTCTGCACCGCCACCGCAACGGCCGTCTGCTCGACAAACTGTTCGCGGAGATCCCGGGGATTACGGCGCAGAGGTGCGATCCGCGCTGCACGCGCAATTCCCAGTATGCATACATCTTTCATGTCGATGCCAGGCAATTTGCGGGTATCTCGACTGAGAATTTCATCGCCACGCTGAATGCCGAAGGGATTCCGACACAGGCGAGCTACCCGCCGCTGCATGAACTTGATTGCTTCCGCAGCGGAGAATATCGCAAGTGCCTCAGCGGTTCGCAGGCAACCGAGAAGCACGAATTCCTGCAGCAACGCTTTCCGCACACACAACGGGCGGCGTGGGAGACAGTCTGGATTCCGCAGTTTGCGCTGCTGGGTGACGAACAGGACATGCACGAGATCGCGGAGGCAATCCGGAAGATCCAGCGTCACGCGCTTGCCATCGCCGCGAATGCCACACAGGCCGCCCCTGAGCGGGTGGCTCGTTGACGGAGATGCGAACGGCGATCTTCGGTTAGTCGAGGAGAGTCCATGATAGGTAATCACCAAGGCCGTAGCGTGTGTTTCGCCGTCCTTCTGTTTATCGTCTTCCTCGAAACTCCTTCCTTTCCCCAAGTCGCGCGAAAGCTTCCAGAGAAAGTCCCACCAAAGCGAACCTCGCAGATTCAGGATGGGTTCGGCATCAACTCCGACTTGCCCCGTGATCCCTATCTGCCCTGGAACCGGTGGTGGTGGACGCGCATGTTCGATGCAGGGTTCAAATGGGTTCGCATCGGCCAGTACGAGAACAGTTCCGACTACACGAGTTGGGATTGGATTGAGCAGAAGCATGGTGTGTATGCGACATCGCCGCTGCTGGAAGATGCCGTTGATTCTTTGATCGACAACGGGATGGATGTGCAGGTGCAGTTGCTCTACGGCAACCAGATGTACACGGCCCATAGCGGCAAGCTGCCGGACATCAGCGTTCCCGAGCCGGGTTCGTTTCACAACGACGATCGCAGCCTGTACTCGGTTTATTGGCCGCCGCTCACGCCGGAACAGACAGTCGCATTCAACAAGTACGTCGGCTGGATGGTCGACCACTTTAAGGATCGAATCCATTACTGGGCGCTGTGGAATGAACAGGACATCGGGTACTGGAATCCATGGGGCAATCCCGAGCAGTACGGTCATCTGCTCACATCGTTCGTCGACACTGTGCACAAGACGCCGGGAGCCAGGGTGATCTACGGCGGGCAGGCGGATCCGTCACGCGACTTCACGCAACATGCTTTGGATACCTGTAAGTGCGCCGAGGGGATTGACGTCTACGCCTACCACACCTATCCGGGATACGGCCAGAATATGAATCCGGAGACGATGGATTACGGTGCCTATCTCAACGAGTCGCCGCGTGCGCTGCGGGATCTGGTGAACCGTTACCCGGGGATCAAGGACGGCATTCCCTTCTTCGACGATGAGTTCAACTCGATCCCTTCGTGGACAGGCTCAGACGAATCCGTGCAGGCGAAGTATGTACCGCGCGGACTGATTTACAACCATGCAGCGGGAGTAAAAACATTTGTATGGCTTCTGGCTGCGGGTACGGACGGGAATGAATTTGACGACTTCGGGATTGTCCACGGGCTGACCAACCACGACTATGACTTCAGGCCGCGACCGGTCTACTATGCGTTGCAGAACACGAACGCGCTGTTTTCCGATACGAAGCTAGACACCACGATTCAGATTTCCAGCAATGACCTGCCGGCGATCCGCCGGCAGAGCGGATTTCCTTTCCTAAGCAACGGCTTTCGAGCGAAGAGCGGGAAAGCGATCGTTGCCTATTGGATCGCGGCTCACAGCGTGGCCGGGAATTCTTTTCCTCCTTACTACGCGACTCTCTCGCTGAAGAACTCCGGCATTCAGCGCCCCGTGCTCATCGACGTGGTCTCTGGAGATATTCGTCCGCTCAATTGGAAGAAGGGAACAACCGACACATTGGAGATGCTTCCGATCACCGACAGCATCCTGGCAATCGCCGATGCCGATTACTTTGACTGGCCAGTTCTTCCTGAAGCGCCGAGTTCGCTGACTGTGGCTTCAACTGACAGCGGGGTGACGGTTGAATGGGAAGTCCATGGAGGAAATCCGGAGCACGTTGTAGTTGAGCGGCGTCAGGATTCGACCGCGCGAGGCTCGTGGCAGCGGATCGCGGAATTACCGGCCTCCGCGACACAATACTCGGACTCGCAAATAAGGCAAGGCCAGAAAGTGTCCTACCGGGTGCGGGCCACAAATGCCAACGGTGACTCCGCCACTTCGAACATTGTGCGCGTGCCAAGTTCTTAGAACTTGCGTTGGCTAAGGCCTCGTATTTCAGGCTGACGGAATTTTGTTTAACTCGCCAGAAGCGGCAGCACATTCACCCACCCGCGCTTGCTATGGCTTTCTAGGACCGCGTCAAGAATCACCATCTGGCGCAATCCGTCAACGAACTGGGGATAATCGGGAGCGGCTGATTCGCCGATGGAACGATAGAAGCGGCGGAACACCTGCTTGAAGGTGTCGTCGTAGCCCTCGCTGTGACCGCCGGGAAGATCGGCGTAACTGCGGGCGCCAGGTTCGAGCAACGAAGGATCCTTTACCGAAATCGAGTTCGGCGTATCGCGGTACCCTTGCCAGAGTTCGTCCGGACGTTCCTGGTTCCACGCGACCGAAGATTTCGTGCCGTAAACCTCAATTTGCAATCCGTTCTTTCGGCCTGCTGACACCTGGCTGGCGGTCATGCTGCCGCGGGTACGCGCTCCCATACGAAACAGGACGGCGCCGAAATCTTCCGTTGTCACTGGGGTCTCAATGAAATCTTCGGGCCCCATCAGCTTGTTGGCAAAAGTTTCGACCGAGTGCTTCGGCTGTTTCCGCTTGGCATGAAATGTCTGCAGATCAGCGCAGAGCGATGTGAGACGCAGTCCTGTAACGTGCTCCCCCATATCGAAGAAATGGGATCCGATGTCGGCCATGCAGCGGGATGCCCCGGCAGCGCTGGCATCAACCCGCCAGTTCCAATCCGTGTCATGCAGCAGCCAGTCTTGAGAGTACGTGCCTTGCACAACCAGAATTTCCCCAAGTTCACCGGCTTCGCGCAGTCGGCGCATCTGCTGCACCATGGGGTAATAGCGCAGGTTGTGGCACACGCAATTGCGCAAGCCCTGCTTGGCGGCAAGGGAACTCAGTTCCTCGGCTTCCGCGACCGTTGTGGTCAACGGCTTTTCGCAGAGTACGTGCTTGCCCGCTTGCAGGGCCTCTTTCGCCATCGAGAAGTGCTGCGCGTTGGGAGTGCAAATGTGAACCGCGTCAATAGACCCGTCGCGCAGAACTTCACGAAAATCTGTTGTTGTTTTCGGAATGGCGAAGCCGGCGGCTAGTCGTTCTGCCGTCTGCGCGTTTCGGCCAACTACGGCAGCCGCTTCCACCGACTCCACTCGCCGTACCGCTTCCAGGTGCACGCGGCCCATAAAGCCGGTACCGAAAATTGCTGTCTTGATCGCTTTCATTCGAGTTCCTTCAGGACCACCACGCAGCTGCCGGCTGTTCGCGCACCACGATTTTGTTGAGGAAGTCTGCTGCCTTCGTAAGACCTTCACCGGGCGAGAGCAGGCTGTCTTCATGCTCGATCGATACAACGTAATCGTAGCCGAACATGCGGAGTGTGGAAATGAGCTCGCTCCAAAACTCAATTCCATGGCCATAGCCGCAGGTGCGGAAGATCCACGCGCGGTTGCGTTCGTCGGTGTAAGGTTTGGTGTCAAGGACGCCGGAGCGTACCATGTTTGTTGGGTACAACTGAGTATCCTTTGCATGCACGTGAAAGATCGCGTCACCTAACACACGGACCGCAACAATCGGATCGATACTTTGCCAGAAGAGATGGCTTGGATCGAAGTTGCATCCCACGTTCTTCCCCGCGATTGTGCGCAGCCGGAGCATTGTCTCCGGACTGTAGACCACGAAGCCGGGATGCATTTCGACCGCAATCTTCACTCCGTGATCAGCGGCAAACTTCGCATGCTCGATCCAGTAGGGTGCAACCACCTCGTTCCATTGCCAATCAAGGACCGTGCGGAAGTCCGGAGGCCACGGGCAGGTGATCCAGTTAGGCGCAATCGCGTTGGGAGAATCCCCGGGGCAACCAGAGAAGTCCACCATCAATGGAACCCCAAGCTTTTCGGCCAGCAGGATCGTCTTGCGGCTGGTGTCACGATGCACTTGCCCGAGGGACTTGTCCGGGTGCAGCGCATTGCCGTGACAGCTCAAGGCACTGATGCTGACGCCGTGATCGCTAAGAGTCTTTTTGAAGTCCGACAGCAACGAGGGGGTCTCCAGCAGGGAGAGCTTGCAGTGCGCGTCACCCACGTAGTTTCCGGTCGCAAGTTCGACGGTGTGAATGTTGAGCTCGGCGAGTTTCTTGAGAACCGCCTCAAGCGGAAGTTTCGATAGCAACGGAGTGAAGACCCCAACACGCATAGCGCGTCCATCTCCTCGAAAGAACCCCGCCATTCTATCCCAGGTCGCTTATGTTACCTTAAGGTCCTGCGGCATTCCGGACTGTGTGGAGTCCTGGGGTCCGCGGATCGCCTTTTGGGGAGAATGCTCTTGCGCCAACCTCGACGGTTGTTGTTTCTCTTGCTGCTTTTCTGGATTACACCCGCTCTCGTTTCAGCCCAAACGGATCCTTCCATGCCCCCGCCGCCACGGGAAAAGAAGGTCCACCTCAAGCATGTCCTGGTCATCGGCCAGACCAAGGGATTCGAGCACGATTCGGTCTCGGCCGGCATGGCCGCAATCTACGAAATGGGGCGTGAAAGCGGCTTGTGGGAAGCTATCCTGCGCACAGACGTCGAGCTGATCACGAAAAAGGATCTGAGCAGGAATGCGAAGAGTCTCGACTACTTCGATGCTCTGATTTTTGTGAGTACCACGGGCGAACTCGACCTGGACGACAATCAGAAGAAAGACATGATGTCGTTCATCAAGGATGACGGGAAAGGTTTTGTGGGGGTTCACGCCGCCCTCGATACAAATTACAAGTGGCCGGAATACGGTGAGATGATCGGTGGCTGGTTCGATCAGCATCCCTGGTCCACGTTTAACGCTCCGATCATCAACGAAGATTCGAACTTTCCGGCGGTACGCCATTTTCCGCACGCGTTCGTGAAGTGGGACGAAATTTATCAGCCAAAGGAATGGTCGCGCGACAAGGTGCACGTTCTGCTCAGTCTCGATCCGGCCAAGCTTAATTACGAGAACAACCCGCGCATTCACCGCGCCGATCACGATTTCGCCGTGGCCTGGGACAAAATGTACGGCAAGGGCCGCGTCTTCTACTCGACTTTGGGCCATACCGAGGAATCCTGGAGCGACCCCGACATCCGCAAGATGTACTTTGAAGCCATCAAGTGGGTTCTGGGGATGACCGAGGGCAGCACGGCCCCTCATGCGCGAGAGCAGCAGGCGGGCGATCACTGAGAGGCTGTCTCACAATGGACAAAGGACTAAACCGTGCATTTCCTCAGGGGCTAAAGCCCGCGTGCCTTGCGGGCCTGAACGGCACGGCTGAAGCCGTGCCCTCCCCAAAACCCATTTACGAGATGGCTTTGAACATGATATTTCCCCGACGATCCTTCGGCATAACTGTTCTCTCGTTGCTGATGAGCGTGTTTGCCGCGGCGCAAACGACCAGCCACAACACGCCGAGTTCACCTGGCACCAAACCACGCAGCAGTGGCGAGAGCAAAAGTTATCCAGCAACCCTTGTCGAGCAAGGCGCGTCGCTGTTCCGCCAAGACTGCTCCTTTTGTCACGGCCGCGATGCGACCGGAGGAGAGAGCGGGCCTGACTTAACGCGATCGAAGTTGGTTGCCGCGGATGTTAATGGGAACAAGATTGCTCCGGTCATCCGCAACGGCCGCCCGGACAACAAAATGCCGGCATTCGATCGCACAGACCAACAGATTGCCAGTCTAGTTGCTTTTATCCACACACAACAAAAAGCCGCGCAGGCTCAGAGCGGACGGAGAGGAAACGGCGGACGTAAAGGAGTGGCCCCGGAGGACCTGCAAACCGGAAACGCCGACGCCGGCAAGAAATATTTCGAAGGAACTGGCGGATGCGCTGGTTGTCACTCGCCAACCGGCGATCTTGCAGGCATAGCTTCGCGCTTCAAGGGCCTGGAATTGGAGGAGCAGATGCTCTATCCGCGGCGCGCCAAGTCGAAGGTCACCGTGACGCTCGCGTCAGGTCAAGAGATCTCCGGAACGTTGGCATATCTCGATGAGTTCACCGTTGGACTCACGAACTCCGAGGGAGTGTATCAATCCTGGCGGACTCGGGATGTGCGTTACAAGTTGGACGCACCGGTCGAGGCCCACGTTGATCTCTTCAGCAAGTACACCGATGGCGACGTCCACAACCTGATGGCGTATCTGCAAACATTAAAGTGAGCGGCGAAAAAGTGAGCCGCGAACACATTCTCCGGAGAGATCGTTGTCAAAGATCCGATCGCTAATGAACTTTCTAAGGAAAGCATTACTAACTCTCGTTTGCGCTTTGGCATTTTCCCTGTGGACAGTTGCGCAGGGAGCCGACGAACAAACTCTCTTGCATCCGCCAGCCGACAGCTGGCCGGGATATCACGGCGATTATTCCGGAAGGCGACACAGCGCGTTGACTCAGATTACACCGGCCAACGTGAAAAATCTGAGCTTGGCTTGGGCCTTCCAGACCAACCAGACATCGCTGATCAAGTCATCGCCTCTGCTGGTGGACGGCATTCTCTACTTCACCGTCCCGGAAAATATATGGGCCGTCGATGCCCGGTCCGGCCATCAGGTATGGCATTACATCCATCCGCGCAGTGCGGGCGAACACATCGGGCATCGCGGTGTCGCGATGTATAAGGGCTATCTCTACTTCTTGTCCCCGGATGCTCATCTGATCTCGCTCAACGCGAAAGATGGGAGCGTTCGCTGGAACATGCAAGTGGCCGACGTGACGAAGGGATACTGGACGAGCATGGCTCCTCTCGTCGTGGGCCAACATGTGCTAGTTGGTGTTTCCGGAGATTTCGACAACCTGACCGGCTACATTCGCTCGATAGATCCTGAGACCGGTGCCACGCAGTGGCAATGGAATTCGACTCCACCAGCAGGAACACCGAATCAAACCACCGGCGGAATGACGTGGATGACCGGAACGTACGATCCCGATCTGAACCTGGTCTACTGGGGGACAGGCAACCCCACGCCGGTGCTGAACGGTACGACACGGCCGGGAGACAATCTCTACACCTGCTCAATCGTCGCGCTGAATCCGGACACGGGAAAGCTGGCGTGGGCTTTCCAAGTCTCTCCGCATGACACACACGATTGGGATGCAGTTGAAACTCCTGTGCTCGTTGATGGAGACTTCCATGGCGAACCAAAGAAGATGCTGATGCAGAGTTCTCGCAACGGCTACTTTTTTGTGCTCGATCGCACAAATGGGAAGAGTCTTTTAACAGTTCCATATGGTCCGGTGAATTGGACACTCGGAGTCGACAAGGAAGGCCGTCCGATTCCGAATGCCGCAAAGGAGCCTGCTCCCGACGGACGCCTCATCGCTCCTGACGAAGGCGGGATGACCAACTATCGTTCCCCGAGTTTTGACACCAAGAACGGCTTGTTCATCGTGGATGCCCACCCTAGCTGGAGCGTCTACTTCGCGAAGCCTGCAGATGGGGTGTACGGTTGGGCCGGCGCCGACTACGATGTCTGGGGCAAGGGCGTCATCGAAGCGATCGACTATCAGACAGGCAAAATCCGATGGAGTCATGAAGTCGGACCGGGCGGTTCAGGGGCAGGAGTATTGACGACCGACTCCGGTCTTACGTTCACTGGCGACGCATCTGGAAATTTCCTGGCGCTTGATTCAAGTGACGGCAAGACGCTCTGGCATGCGGGTTCCGGGGGGGCTATTGTCAGTTCTCCCACAAGCTACGAACTTGACGGGCGTCAGTACGTGTTGATGAGCAGCGGCGGGTTATTGTTCGCCTGGGCCCTGCCGGAGTGATTAATTGGTCACGAACCCTTACTGGTTGTTCGTCCGAACAACGAAGAGGGAATCGCTTCGAATCGCGATCCTGCCGTTTGAAAAATCCTGACCTGGAGCCGCGAACTCGTCAAGAACAGTTCCCCTATCGTTGGTAATCCGCACCTGTCCAGCGTCAACGCGGATGTGTAAAGAGAGTGAATCCTTCTGTCCCGCAGACTGGGCATCGACCTTGGCTTCTTTCTGATATGAGGTGTCCTGTCCAACCACCAGCCTCCGTGTCAACTTGCCGCCTTCGAGGGAATACTGGACTCTGGAGTGATGCGCCGGATCCTCGATCATCCACTCGACTTTCTTATCCCAGAAAAGCGTCTTGCCAGGCCGGGAAAAAACAATATTTTCGCGCAGAAGGCCCGGTTTAAGATTGATGAACTTCCCCGGCACCTTCGACTTCAGCCAAGCGCCTTCATGAGAGACCTGGTGAGCGTCCTCGAATTCGTAGTCGGGAACTGCTCCCAAATTCACAGGAACGGTGACCTCTTCCTTCCCGAGGTTCACTGTCGTAGTGAATCGTTGATACCCGGCGGCCTCCGCCACAATCTCGTACTGTCCGGGCGGCAACTGAATCTTTTCCGAAGGATTGACGTCCCGGAATTGTGCGTCGCCGACGCGGCGGAATTTTACGGTGGCTCCCTTGGTCGTTACGTCGAACGCCAGTCCCGCCGTGGATGACGAAAGCACCGGCTTGGAGATTTGAGCGTCGGCCAAAGGCTTGCCCGGAGCGCTGGGACTGATCGTGATTTCGAACTCCCGCGCTTCGTAGCCGGGCTTCGTCAGACCTACCTTATGTTTGCCGGGAGCCACGGCATTCGGAAGGTTGAGACTGCCCGCTAAATCCAGTTCCCCAACGTTCTTGCCATCGAGGGTGACGTCTGCTCCGGGAGTGCCTCCGACGATGCTCAGGCCAGCCGTCAAGGGCTGGACGGCTGCTGCCTTGGCGTGTAGGTTTACGTTCTTGTTCACAACTCCACGACGCTGTATGGCCATGGTCCACGATTGAGGTTCGAAACCCTCTGCGGATAACGTGAATTTGTGAGGACCGGGTGCCTTACTCACGGTCCATCCGCGGTTCTGCCGGGGCATGGGCGATCCGTCCACGCTGAGTATGGCCTTATCCGCATTCGTCGTGATGAAGATGCGTCCTGCACCGCTCAGCGATTGCACCATGAGGGCAGGAGCGTTGGAAATGTCGATCGATGCGCTTCCTTGATCGTCACCCTTTCCGAATACCACATCGTGGTTCTGATCAGTTAGCGTGATCGGCGCTCCCGTAGGATTGATCGCAGCGCTCTGGTCGCCGACCTGAGCCGACCCCAGATTGCTTGCTCCATACAGTGTCGCCTGGTTACCCAAGCTGGTAATGGCTAGAAGGTTATTCGCATCGAAGCCTGTGACTCGAGGCTGTTGGCCCGGCGAAGCTTGCACGTAAACCGTGAGCAGTTGTTTGTTATCCGCGGTGACCGTCAGCTTGTGCAGAGTGCCGTCGGGGCTTAGGGCGTATTCCAAAGAGCCGTCCGTCAGATCGGCGACCTTTTGCCCATCGATTTCAGCACTTCCTGCGGTTCCCGACGCGTGAACCGACAAGTGCAACGGCTCCGGCTCAAGCGATACCTTCCCATCGCTATCCTGCTGAATCTGTACTTGCCTGGTCTTGTAGCCGATGTGACTGACTTCGATTGTTGTGCCGATTGCAACTCCGCCATTAGCGACCGCCTTGCCTTCGCTCGTAACTAAGGAATCGGGAGGATCGGTGGCAATCGTGACAGTTGCTGTGGTCGGAGTTCCCGCACTCTTTTTTGAGTTGCTCGGCAAGTGAAATGCGAAATAAGCGAGTAGCGGGAGCAGGATGACGACCGCGCCAGCGGTTCCCAGCCTTACCCCAGACCACTGGCCCCCAGGACGCGCCAGCGCAAGTAGCCTTCCCTGCACGCGTTGCGCAAGGGCTTCCAACTCAAGTGTGAAAGTGTGGAAGCCGGATTTCGGTCGCGCACCCGGTCTTGCTGTATTCGTTGCAGTGGCAGTTTTGTCGACCAGTTGCGGACCCTTCTTGTCCGCGCTGCGTGGCGCCTGCTGCCCAGGAGCTTGCTGGACCATCGTTGCTCGCCACCCATTCGTGCCGGTAAGAGACGGCTCAACGCTCAGGACCTGTTTCACATCCTCTACCCGCGCCACGTTCTTGACGGCTAGCTCTATCTCCGATACGGTCCGCGCGATCTCTGGATCGTCGGGATGATGGGCGCGGATCGCATACGATTTCTCCAAAACAGATCGCAGGTTCGCGCGATCGGGATTCTGTTCCGCCAGTCGCCGGTTCTCGCTAAGCGCAGTCTGGTCTTTACGTCTTTGTTCCTGGCGCAGAAGTTCGTTCATCTCCCTTTCGAGACTCGCTGCGTACTGCTCCAGGCGACCATCGTTCGGGTACATTTGCCGCGCCGCGCGAACTCGCTGTGTCGCCTCATTCACTTTTCCGGCAGCCACCAACGAGCGGCATTCCGTCAGACATTGAACGACGAACGCTTTTCGCTTGGCGTCTGTCAGGCTTGAACGCAGGGCCCGAACCGCGGGGTTATTCGCGTCCAGTTCACTGGCTTCCTGACACAGAGGCTCCGCATCTTGCCAGTTGTCTTCCCCGCAGGCCCGTGCCCGCTCGATCAAAACATTGACCACCGCATCCCGGAGTCCCGGTGCCCGCGGGTCAAGGTTCAGACTGCTGCGCAACAACTCCGTGCCCCTGAGCAGATCCCCCTGCGTGACGCATCGTTGACCTTCCTCGAACAGACGGCGCGACTCTTTGGTCCGCTCCATCCCCTGCTGCGCCAGCGTTCGCAGCCCCGAGATCTCGGTGTCAGCGGGGAATTCCTGGAGCGCAGAAGAAGCGTATTCAATGGCTTTCGCGTATGCCCGGCTCTTCATCAACCCATCAATTTCGTTGACTAGTCGTGAACGTTCCTCGTCTCGCCCCTGCTGGTCTCGCTTCTTCTTGCACTGCTTTATCTCAAATGTAATGCCGGGATAGTCGGGATGAATGTTGCGCAAGATGTCCCACTGGCTGATGGCTTCGGCAAACTGCCCCCGCTCGTCATACTGCCGTGCCTTGACGACGATGGAATTCACCAGATCGCGCCGCTCACGTACCAACTTGAGTTGCTGTGCAAACTGCGCTTCATTGGGGTAGCGCTCGCAGGCATCCCGCGCGATATTGACTCGCGTGTCAAGATCGCGCTCCGCCTCGAGTCTCTGGGAAACGTCGGCCATGTACGACGACAACTCCTGCCGTTCCGCATCCTCAATTTGGATCTTCAAGGCGTGAAAGGTGCCGTCGTTGGGATACTTCGCCAGAAGTTCCCTGCACACTGCCATGGCGCCGGCAAAATTCTTTTCCCGGAACTGGCGCTGCGCGTCTTCAAGCGCGCCGTGGATGGTGTCGCGCTCGGACCGCACTTCCTTGTAAAAGCTCTGGTAGACAGCTTCGCGTTCCGGAATCGCTGCGTTCGGATTGGACTGGGCCACCGAGAACAGACGCTCGAGCTTGCTTAGAGCCGTGGAGATCTCGCCGTTCTGGTATGCCTTCAAAGCTAAGGTGTAGAGCTGCTCTTTCTGCTCACGAATTCTCTTGGCATCAGTTTCCGTCGACTCGATCTTCTCCAAGAGGTCCATGGCCCGCCCGTCAGCACGATTGATGGCCAGAACTTCTTTGGCCGCATTCCGGGCTGCCCCAAAGTCGCGATTGCTCAAATGCGTTTGCGCAAGTTCCAGCCACCTGGCGATCTGGCCCTCATTGCGCTGCTTTTCCATGGCATGCCGCATGGCCAGCGCATCGGGATTATCAGGGTCCAACTCCAGCACTTCACGGATCTTGTCCAGCGCCAGAGGAATTTCGTCCTGCTCCATTCGCGCGCGAGCACTCTCCAGCAGTTGACGGGTTTTCTTCGCCTTTGCGGCCATCTCAATCTGCATCCGCAGCACGGTAATGCGCGGATCAAGATGACCTTCCGCCTCAAGTTCTGCCAGAATCTCAGAGGCAAACCCTTCATCGCCAGATTTGTAGGCAGCCTTCGCGCGTTCGATGCGCTGCTCGATTTTGGCCGTGTCAAACACGGGTTCATTGCGCACTGCTTTTTGCAGGACATCTGCAAGATCGCGAGCGCTCGCAAAGCGGTGAATCGGTTGCTTGGCCAGGCACTTGTGAACCACCCGGCTCAACGACATATTGACGTTCGGATTGAGCTCTGACACGGCCGGTGGCACGAACTTGAGCAGCGCATCCATGGTGTCCTGGACAGTGTTGCGTGCGAATGGTTTCCGCCGCGTCAGTGCCTCATAGAGGATGATCCCCATCGAGAACAAGTCCGATGCCGGGGTAATCTCCCTCATCATGGCCTGCTCTGGCGACATGTACTGGAACGTCCCCTTCTGTCCGGTCACCGACTTTGATCCCGCCAGATGCACCACACCGAAGTCGATGATCTTGGCGCTGTCATCCTCCATCACGAGAATGTTGCTTGGCTTCAGGTCCCGGTGGATCAGTCCTCTCTGGTGCGCGGCCTGCAATCCCCGGCACACATGCACCGCGATCTCCACGACGCGCTCCACGGTCAAGCGCGCGCTGGCGTCAGCGATCAGGTCAGCCAGCGTGGTGCCGCGCAGCAGCGGCATCACGAAGAATGGTTTTTTCTGACCGTTTTCCTCGATGACATCGACGTCCCGAACTTCCACGATATTCGGGTGGGAGATCTCAGCCAGGGCTCTCCATTCCTTGGTGAACAGATCGACCGCCACCGGATCGGACATATCCTTCATGAGCTTGATGGCGACGGAACCGCCGGTCTTGACATCGAGGGCGCGCCAGACCACACCCATGCCGCCCTCACCGAGTTGTCCTTGGAGTTCGTACCGCCCCGCGATAAGAGAAGAAGGCATAAGTTATTCACCGGAACACACTTTGTGTCCGGGACCTCTTACAACTTTGGGGGGAAAAAACGGCGATCCGTTTCAGGGATCCTGGGACGGTTCAGCCGATGAATCACTGCTTCCTCGGAGCCCGCCTGAAAGGCTTGGGGGAATACTCCGAGCAGGAACAATATACACCTAGGGACTCGAGAGCACCATAGGAAAGCGAGCGGCGCGGAAGTTGCTTGCGGGGACGGAGTTGAGCCGTCCTAGTTTTGGATGGTTGGTAACATTAGTAGCTTTGAATCAATGGTTTACAGGGAGGTCGGTCGTAGTTTGCGCCTGGGAAAAGCGGACATGGAATTCGACTTTTTGGGTCGGGATTTGAACTTGAGTTGGGTTCAACGGCGAATTGCGAATGCGGATAAGTTTGGGTTTCCGAGTGTGGGTTTTGCGTTCTTTCGACCACTGCGACCGCTCGGCTTGTGATCCCGGCCAATCCTTTAGGAATGAGGGCAGGATTGCACCCGCTTTCCTTCACACCCCGTGGTGCACTGAGATCGAGATGGCGCGGTCTCAGTGTGGGTTGCCAGCGTCTTACGGAAGCGACTCAGAAAGGTGAGATCGCAGTCGGCGCTTGTTGTGAAGGGCAGACCATTCGTCACGAAGTTCATGGGCGCGGCATATGACACGTTCGGTCAATTCGCTGAGGTTCGAAGATTCGCCAGCCCGGTCGGAAGCAGGGCCTTGGTTCACGCTGGAAATCTCCAGCGATTGCAGCTTGTCGAACAGAGGCGCCATAGCGCGGTTCGGTTCGCGGAAGAAGATACTGCCTCGCACGCGTGCGAATGTCCATCCCAGGCGTTCGAGCATAGACTGGCGCTCAATGTCGTCGCGGAGCTCTTCGAGTGGGAGGTCACGATCTCCATCGCACTCGATGGCCAGACGCTTTCCATTTCCTTCCACAACCAGATCAATGCTCATGGAGCCGACTCTCCACCGCGGAATTACATGGTAACCCGCTTGAACCAGTCGCTTCATGACATCGCGTTCGAGGGCTGACTGAACATTCGTCTCTTGGTTGTCGAAGGTTCGAGTGAGGAGTTCGGGTGCCTGGGCGTGCTCAATGAGACGCCGCCGCAGGTCGCCGGGTTGAAGGTCCGTTTGCGGGTCCAACGAGTGAACGACCCACATCTGGTCTCGCGCGCGGCTGGCCGCCACGTTATATCGTTGCTTGAACATCTGTTGGTCACGAAGATAGAGCGCTCCATTCGCCGGGGCGTCCACAACGGAAAGGAAAACCACGTCTCGTTCATCTCCCTGAAATTGCGCCGAGGTTCCACAGAGCAAGCGATGCCGTTCATACGCGTCGGGAGCGAGGTGGGTTCGCAGGAGGCGGTCGATCTCCAGAGCTTGCTCCTCGCCTACAAGGGAAACGACGCCAATGCTGGATGGAGATCCGAACTCGTTGGTTTGGTACTCTGCCTGTTCAAGTGCTGCTGCGATGAGAGACGCAACGACTCTGGCTTCCTGGCGGTTGATCTTTCCGTCCCGGGTCGAGCCGATGACGGGGTAGGCAAGAACGTGAGGCCGCAGTCGAACGTGGCTCGCATCGCGCAGCGTTTTGATGTCACCATCGTAAGAAAGTTGATTGCTGAACTGGATGATTTCGCGAACGCAGCGAAAGTGCTCGACCAACCTAACCGTTTCACCAAAGGATTGACGGGCTAAGTCGTAGACTGAGGTTTGGCCATCATACAAATGTGCGTTCGGGATGCCCTTGAGGAACTGGTCAATTAGATTCTGAATGACAGCGACTTCTTGTCCGACGGCGGACGGGCTGACTTGTTCGTGGTCTCCGACAACAATCACGTTGTGACCCAGGTAAAGTGCAACGAGAGCCATGACGTCGCTTTGACTGGCTTCATCGATAATGACGACATCAAAACGCGATTTTCCTGGATCAAAGTTCTCGACCACTCTGGAGAGGGGCATGACCCAGACCGGCACGGCGCCCCAACACTCCGTCATCTTATGGGCCGCCTCCACGCGCAAACGCGGCGCACGAAGACCTGTGCCCTTGCCGATCTTCCTGATGGTGTCGAGCCAGCCGATGAGCGCTTGCCTTTGGGGAAGAGAGGTTCTCCGCGACTGAAACATCCAGGCGAGGTTGTCAATGAGATCGATCGTAGTACCCTGCACCTGGGCAGCGGCTCGTTCGATGGAGGTTTGAAGCTCATCGATCGACACGCTGGCGCGACGGTCCAGTTCGCTTTGAATCTGGCGCCAGATCCAGGCTTGCGAGGGGTCTCCCGGCACGTTGGCGTTTGCGTGCGCACCGGCGCGGGCCCGAATCGCCGCGGCCCAAGCCGGCGCAGCCGTCTCAAGCCGTGCCAGCAAAACATTCCGGCGTTGAAGGTTCCAGCGGAGCTCGTGCAGTTCGAGTAGCCGTGTGTGGCCGCGGCGGTACGCCTTGGAATCCAACGATTCGACTGCTTCCAGCAGGTTCCCGATAGTGCGGGATCCCGGGAACGACCGAACCGCCACCGTGAGTCGCTCGCGCAACTCAGCCAGCTTCAGGTTCATCTCGCACCACTTCAAGTGGTCGATTCGCGCCGCAAGAATTGGCGGGAGGGAGTCCGCGACGGCACTTCGCAGTCTTCTTAACTCACCATCGTCACCCACGACCACGGGCTGCTCCGCTAGGAATTTGTCCCACAGGAATCCGGCTTCCCTCAGTTCTTTCTCCACCGGGCTCCAGATCTGTGAGTGCCACGCCAGACAATCTCGAATGGGGCCAGAAAACTGAATTGCGGCTTTTTCGATCTCAGTTCCCATTTCAGCTGACGCACTTGCGCCCAACGGGGCCATTTGCCGGTCCCAGCGGACGGCGAGGTTCTTGCGAAAAAGTTTGACCCGTGAAAACTTACTGGCTGCCAGGAAATGATCGGCGAGTTTGGGCTCGTCACCGTCGACCCGGGTCGCGCGAATGAACTGCTTCCAGCGCTTATGCGTGAGGAGGCTAAAGAAGCCCAATCCGCCACCCGTCCGTAAATGTCCGTGGATCTCGGTGGCCGTTTGCTCTTGCTGCTCAAGGCGTAACTCGTCTGCCAGCGTGGTTGCGTGCTGGATTAGGATCTCCTGCGAGCCTGCCGCCTCAAGCTGTACTTGCTCGATGAGGGAGAGTAATTTCTCCCAAGTCTCCCGATGTGGACCACCATTTTTCCCCGCGTAGAGAGCCGATAGTTTCCATCTCTCGCTGGCGGCAAGGACAACGCCAGCCCGCTGAAGCTTGATTCCGATTTCCTTCAGAGAGTCCGCGGAAACATGCTCTTTGTCGCGCCTCCAAAGGTCAGAACGAAATTCCCGGTTTGCATGTTCGAGCCGCGCCCTTTCGCGCAACAGTTCCTCGAAATCGTTCGGTGATGGGAGTTCGCCGGGACCCGGTAGTTGGCCCGATAATTCGCTCTCGACGTCCGGTGATATGGACCGATTGGTGGCATAGAGTTCCGCAAGTTCACCACCCGAAAGCGGTAACTCGATATCGGCTTGCACGGGGCCGGGTATCCACCCATTGACCTCTGCCTCTCTTGCGATTTTTCGTGCCGCCTCAGAGGGTTGCCAAGCCTTAGCACCAACCACCACGTCCCGGTACTCGTCGGAGCGCGCTTTGGCGAGTTGTTGGCGCAAATCCGTCAATCGGCCGAGTAGTTTTCCTCTTTCTTGTGTGAGCCCGTCGGCATTGGATTCGAGCGACTTCGCGTCCGTCTTGGACAGCCGGTCAGCAATGGTACTGACCGCACTCTCCAGCTGCATGCGGCTGTCAAGATCGTTTTCAAGCAGACTCACAGCCAGGGAACGTAGCTCTGGGACGATCTGGCTGCGTACCATTCGGAGCGCCTTCGTCGTGTGACTGGTGACGAGCACGCTCTTTCCTTCCGCGAGCAAGTGACCAACAAGATTCCCGATGGTGTACGTCTTTCCCGTACCGGGAGGTCCCTGAACGAGGACTCCGCCCGAATGCTCGAGCTGGCGCGCGATCCGGATCTGCTCCGGATTGGCCGGCTTGCTGAGGAGGATCTCCGCCTCAGGGAGCCGAGGGGCCAGGCATTCTGGACCTTCGACGTCCGAAGGAGGTGGTTCAAGCCCCACGATATTCAGAAGCGACCACGGCAAGTCATTGCGGTTGCGGAGATCTTCCAACACGGCCTCGATGGCGGCGGCAAAACCGAGCGTCCGAGAGCGAAGAAACAGTACGGGCTCTCGTCCAATCCGGGGATCGTCGTTTTCCCCGTCTGGCGTACCTGACTCAACGAATTCACCCCGGGGCGAGAGTTGCACAACCAGGCGCTGGAGAAACGCCGAAGTGGGACCGTCGTCGAGCGGGGAGTATCCTTGCTCTTCTAATTCATCGCGGCATCGCCCGATGGCTCGGCCATCCACGTCTGGCATCGATTGAAATAGCGCGGAATAGAGTTCTACCGGATGTTCGGTTTCCGTCAGAGTAAACTCCGGAACCGAGGGGCTGAAGCTGAGTTGGAGCCGCTGCAGCAAGATGGGATGGCGTACCGTGCCCTCCGGCCGGCGCCAACTGAGTATCCCGTCGCCCAGGACGATCTCCACACGTTCGGCTTCGCGTTCCATGCGTCCGTATAGCTCGTAGAAATCCTCAAAGATCCTCATCGCAGCCCGAGCCGGCTGCTCAGCACGCGCCCACTGGTTTCGTTGCATCTTCCACTGGTCGAATGCCGCCACCCGTTTCGGGTCACTTCCCAAATGAACGCGCGCACCGCTGCTTGCGGACGTCTCGTTTCTGCGCGGAGATACTTCCTTGAACGGATCTTCCCAACCGGGTTCCAGCCACGGCTCGATCAGCGCTGGAGGAGTTGGCGGACTGGTGAGCCTCGGGCGAGCAATTTTGAGAATGAAATCGGAATCCTGTCGCTCGGCCGACACTCCATTGCCGTTTGCCACAAGGGCGGGCGACTCATCGGTCGGAGAAGCTCCCTTCCTGATCGAAGGGTGATCTGGCAGGTTCTTCAGCCGCTGGGTCCACAGTTGTTCGCCAATGTGGCGCTTGACGGGGTTCCGATGCTCATTGAGTGCTTCTAGGTAGCGAAAGACTCTCAGAAGCCGGTCCCGCCCAATACGGATTGTTTCACTGTCCACGAGCGCTCCAGTTGAGGGTTACTTTATCCTCTCGATTACAGAAGGTGCCCACGCACAAAGTGAGGACAGGACAAATAAAAATCGTGGCAAACGCAGTCACGTCCAGACGCCTCGTTAAAAAGGAGTAGCAAGAAACCATTTTCTGAGAGAAGCCCCCGCGCGGACAATGACGACGCACTCAGGTTTCCGGCGCAAGGCAGGTTCCAAAATGTAAGCGATTGATATCAATGGAGATGCATCGAGGCTCAAGGGGTTGTTTGACTTCGGAGGAAGCCCAAAACTACAGGTCACACGCAGGATTTACCGGCTGTTTTCGCTGGCAAGAGATCCGGAAGTTGCCGGCGACTCCGAGACTGGCAAGAAGTCTTTTGACCCGCCGATTCGAAGCCTATTGAATCGTCAAGATCATTTGGGCGGAATGGACAAGACTTCCGCTCTTTCCTCGAATCGCGAGCTTGTAGGTCCCAGTCGGCGCCGACTGCCCGATTTTCAGGGTCAGGACAGAGGTGCCGGCACCCGTAATCGAAGACGGACTAAAGGCGCCGGACGTTTGCGCAGGCAAACCGTTCACACTCAGATTTACAGTGCTTGTGAAACCCTGCAATGCGGTGACCGTGACCGTTATTTTTTCTCCGGCACCGCGGTGAATGGTCGCGCTCGAAGGAGCGACAGAGATAGAAAAGTCGCCTCTCGCGGCGGACAGTGCACGCACCAAATCCAACCGGCCGTTACCCATGTCCGGGCCGACATACACCGCATGAGCCACATCAGTGGCGGCATGTGGTTCGTTGGTGCCGGGTTTCAGATTCAGCAAAAGTGCAGCCCCTCCGGAAACGAAAGGCGCGCTGAATGAGGTTCCCCAGCCGGCGGCGTAAGTGCTGAACGGGTAGGTTGTGACGATCGCTTCTCCTGGCGCAGCGACCCAAACGACTTGGTCCCCATAGTTGGAGAAGGAAGAACGCGTGTTCAGATCGCTGGTTGAGGCGACACCCATGACATCGGTTCGGATTGCGGCAGGATAGACAACCTCCTCCTTGCCGTCATTCCCCGCGGACGCTGCGCAAATGACGCCGGACTTGTTGGCCTGATTCAGCGCGGTCGACAACTCTGTGGAACTGGTCATAAGATTGAAACTCATGTTGATGACGTTCGCTCCGTTCTGATTTGCGTAATTGATCGCGCGCAAGATATCAGAGAGATAACCCGTGCCGGCGGAACTAAAGGCTTTGAGTGGCAACAAGCGTGCTTTTGGAGCCACCAAGTGGATGACACCCATCACCATCGTGCCGTGGCCAAATGCGGCATAGTTTGGATTGGTGTCGAGGATAGTTGCGGCCCATCCTTCAAGGATGGCCGCGCTTTCTTGATTGACGTTGGCAGGCGGACAGTTTGCAGGCGCGCAAGGGGGCGGTAGATAGGGAAAGTCGGTTGGAGACAAGTCGTTGAGCTCCGAGGCACCCGACTGATTGCGGGTGAAATCGTAGCCTTGGAGCAACACACCCGCGAACGCTGGATGATTGGGGTCAACGCCCGTGTCGATGTCGGCAACGATTCCGGTGCCGGCAACATTAAACTGGTGTTGAGCAGTCGCAACGCGAACTATTTGTGCGGCCGGTTGAGTTACATAGCCATTCCAAACCTTTGAATTGTAATAACTGACAAGCGTCGACTCGGAAAGGGCAGCCGGCGGTGTGGTCACGCTGTTCAGTCCGCCAAGTAGACTGACGAGCTGGTCGAGCTCCGCATCGACAATACCCGGAAGCGAGCGCAAGATACTGAGGATGATGCTTGCATTCAGCGGTGAGTTGACGAGGAAGAGTTGGTTCAGGGGATCTCCCAAGCTGCCCACTACAGAACAGATCGGGAGCGGGAGAGTATTGCAGAGCTGCTGAAGCCCCTGGAGACCGAGGGTCGTCCGAACGATGATTCGGCTGTCGGCCTTGGCTGGCGCGGTCCACAGCATTACGAACAGAACAGCAACAAGCCATGTTCGGTTCCTCAGCACGCCTTTGCACCTTGTGCAGTAATTCCGCATGTTGTTTGCTCCTGTCGCACGCACAGCAATTTCTCGCTGAGGAATGCCCACCCCTTCGGTCCTGACTTGCGTCATTTACATAAAAATCGCACAACGCCCACGCTCAACTTGCACCCTGTTTCCGCGGGAAATCCGAACCTAGCCCGCCGTTGATTCCACGCCTTTGGAGCCGCGGGTTTAACTGCGGGAAGGGTTAGTTCCGGCTCCCCCAGGATTTCCTTTTGTGATTCAGAAAATCCAGTCCCTCCTCCAAGTCCAGAGCTGTCGCCACGCCCTCGAGATTCAGCCCCAACTGGACCATGGCGAAAGCTACCTCAGGTTGAATACCGACAATCACGGTCTCGGCTCCGCGCAACCGGATCATGTACGCAAGATCTCGAAGCGTCCGGGATGCGAAGGAATCCATCACATCCAAGGCGGTTACATCGACAATGACTGCGTGAGAACGAAATTTCCCGACTCGTTCGACCAACGCATCCCGCAGGTGTGTCAAATCCGCATCCGTCAGCGCGGCTTGGACCGTGGCGATCAGGTAATGCTGCTGTTTGAGAATAGGAACTTCCATGGGCTAGCTTTTCCTATGCCTGCGGAGCCTCTTCCACGATTGAAATTACCTTGTAGCCCAAAAGCCGCTCTGCTTCTTCGATGCCACCTTGCAGGTCGCCTACCGTGTGCATCTTCCCCAAATCCACGCCGATTGTGACCAGGGTTTGCGCAATTTCCGGCGACAGACCGGTTACGATGACCATCGCGCCGAGAAGCCTCGAGGCTTCTACGGTCTGGACGAGATGGCTGGCAACTACGGAGTTCAAGGCGGCGACGCCGGTAATGTCAATCACGACAACCTTGGCACGATTGGTACGGATGGCGCGCAGAAGTTGCTCCGTCAATTGGCGAGCGCGCTGGGGATCAATCGCTCCGATGATGGGAAGAATGAGCAGGCGTTCGCGCACCTGCAAAACAGGAGTTGAGAGTTCACGAATAGCCTCCTGCTGCTCGCGAATGATACGTTCACGTTCCTGCACAAAGCCCACCGCCACCGTGTTCGCGATACGGTTGGCGGCCGGCTCGTAAGCGTCCAAAATGCTGTTCAATTTGTCGAAGTCATCCTGATACTTGGCAAACAAGGAGCGTGCGAGGACATCGCGCAGGAGCAAAACGATCCCGACAACTTCATCAGTCTCTACGCCTCGTGGAATCACGCGCTCCGATAGATTGCGGGCGTAAGCTTGCAAGGCCTCAAAGGTCCCAGTCTCCACCGCCTCGACGTAATTGTCATAGACGGAGGTGGCCTCGGCGAAAATCTCTTCCTCGCTCATCGCCGTCAGCAATTGCGCTTCCTGGATGCGGCGAGCCCATTCCTGACGAAGTTGGGTACGGTTTTGCCGAAGGTGGGCGACCAATTCACGCAACAACGCCGCCGTGAACTCAGTGGCTTGCTGACTCTTGAAACGGGGAGAAACATTGGTCTTCACAACAACCACCATGACAACCACCTCCTAACTAAACCGGGCAATCGTGTAAAGTTCCAGCCGCTGGACGTCAGCGATCAAAGGCAGCGTGGCGTGCAAAGTTGCTTCCAACCATGCCACTCCACGCACACGGAGTGCGTTGAGCGGAGTTGAGACTGTCCGAGAAACTACCGTGGTTATCGACCGAGATCAATTGGGTAGCTACAGGTAGGTGCAAAGGAAAAACTACCGAGTGGTGCGTAGGGAAGAAACCCTACTGCGCCAAGCACCCATACGGTAAAAACTGTATTGTGCCGACAAAGCGCAAATGGCATCAATGCTGGACGAGCATCGCTTGTTAAGCAGGGTGAAGCCTGTTGCTGCTTCGCGGGTTTCGCTCAGAGTAATACCCTCGCCCCTCTTTTTTCTTAGGTCACGTGCCGGTGCGAATATTGATTGCAGACGATGTCTCTACGGCACGTGTATCGCTGCGAAAGCTTCTGGAGAGTCACTCAGGATGGCGGGTATGTGGCGAGGCAGTCAACGGAGTCGACGCAATCGAGCAGACTGAACGTCTTGCGCCTGATCTTGTGATATTGGACCTACGCATGCCGCTCATGAATGGCTTCCAGGCAGCGCGCGAGATTTCCAGAATCAACCCGCACCCTCCGATGCTCCTCATTACCTTTCAGCAATTGTCCCGAAGTCATCTCGAAGCGGCTCGCAGTGCCGGCTTCAGTGGAGCAGTTAACAAAGGCTGCGGCCACGAGATTTTTAAAGCTGTCGAAGCGGTGCTCAATAATCAGGTCTTCTTTCACTTGGAACGATCCGTGCGCATTGCATAAGGTCAGGGGTGTCTTCGTTTCCGAGGTCCGGGACATGGCGTGCATTCTGGAAGTTCGGAATCTTCATGTCGCGTACGTCTCGCGCGCGGACGAGGCCTGTTCTGTCATCGTAAATGTTGGTTTCGACATGGGGCCGGGGGAAATTCTGGGCGTGCTCGGAGAGTCGGGATCGGGGAAGAGCACTCTTGCCGCATCGATTCTGCGTCTGCTCCCGGCCAATGGAAGAGTCCAACTGGGGACTATTCGATTCGAGGGGCGCGATGTGTTGCAGTTGGACCGTCAAGAGCTTGAGAGCATTCGTGGCAGGCGCATCGCCATGATCGATCAGGAGCCCTCGACCGTGCTTCACCCGACCATGCGGATCCGCGATCAGGTAGGCGAGATTCTGCGCCGGCACGAACCTCTGCCGAGACGGTTCCAGCGCGAAAGGACGGCGCAGATCCTTGCGGAGCTGTTTCCCACAGAAAGCGAAAGAATCGCGGACTCGTATCCCCATGAGTTGAGCGGGGGACAGCGCCAACGCGTGCTGATCGCACAAGCGATTGCTTGTCGGCCAGCGCTGATCGTTGCCGATGAGCCCACGGCATCTCTCGACGCCTCGACAGAGCGTGAGATTCTTGCCGTCCTTTTGAGCCTCAGGCAGAAGTTCGGGGTAGCGATCATTTTGATCACTCACAGCCCCCTGTTGCTTGCAGGCGTTGCGGATCGAGTGCTCGTCCTTTATGCGGGGCGGGTCGTAGAAATCGGTCCTGCGGCGAGCGTACTCGCGTCGCCTCTGCACCCATACACCGGCGCTCTGCTGCAGTGTTTACCGCAGCCCGTCGAACGTACGGACGGAGGCAAGCGAAAGACTAAGTTGCCCGTGATCACAGGAAACTCACCCGGCCTTATCTCATCGAATGGATGCCAATTCGAGCCACGGTGCCCGGATCGATTTGAGACATGCAGACAACGCGAACCGCCGGCCGTGTCCGTGGGCAATGGACGGGGAGTTGCTTGTTTCTGCTTTGGCGGCTGATACATGGACAGGCGAGCGCACACGCAGCCACTCATACTGGTGGAAAATCTCGTGAAGTGTTACCGGAGCGCAAGAGTCATGGGCTCGGGAGCGCTGGTGTCGGCACTCAACGGCGCCTCATTCTCGATCGCTTCGGGCACTACGCTCGCGCTGGTCGGCGATTCGGGCTCTGGCAAGAGCACTCTGGCGCTGTGTCTTGCATGTCTAGAGCGGCCCACATCGGGAAGAATCTGGTTTGAAGGGCGCAATCTTGCAGCCCTCGGCGAGAAGGAACTACGCAGGGTGCGTCCGCAAATTCAACTTATTTTTCAAGACCCCGCGCGCTCCATCAATCCACGGTATACGGCCCTGGAGATCGTGATGGAACCACTACTGGTGCAGCGGAAATGGGGACAACATGAGGTGCGCGATCGGGCCGTCCAGTCGTTGGAACGGGTAGGTCTCCATCGAGAGATGGCCACCCGGCGAGCTCACGAATTCAGCGGTGGGCAGAGACAAAGGTTGGCGATCGCTCGGGCCTTGATGCTTGAACCGAGACTTTTGATTCTCGATGAGGCCTTGTCTGCATTGGACTGTTCCGTGCAAGCGCAGATCGCCAATTTGTTATTGGATCTCCAATCCTCGCTCGGTTTGACGTACCTATTTATCACACATGATCCTGCAATGGCTGCGCACCTGAGCGATGAAGCGGCGCTGATGGACCGCGGCCGGATTGTGAAACAAGACGTTCCCCAGAAGGTATTGTCCGGGGTCCGACCCGGAAACCAAACGGAGCTTCCCCCGGCCGGCAATGAGATCAAGGACCGGTCCTCGCATAGGTTCACGTTTGCAATGCACTTTTTATTTCGCCGACTGGCTCACGCCTTTGTTCTGCTGTGTGGAGTATCGATCTTGTCTTTTCTTTTCACTTCACTTGCACCGGGGAATTACTTCGACGAGATGCGCTTGAATCCCCAGGTCAGCCTCGAAACCGTCGCAGCCATGCGCGCGGAATATCAAATCGATCGACCTCTGCCAGTGCGCTATGCGCGTTGGGCAAGATCTGTCCTGCACGGGAACCTTGGCTATTCCTTTTCCTATAACAGCTCCGTCGGGCCGCTCGTTTGGGTTCGGGCCAGAAACACGCTCTTCCTGACGGTAACTGCAACCCTTTTCGCGTGGGCCCTTGCCTTGCCTCTCGGAGTCTGGAGTGCGCGGCACGTTCGACGTCTCCCGGACTTCTTGATCTCCACCACAACAGCAGGGTTGCTTGTAATTCCCGATCTTGCCCTCGCGCTAGGCTTGCTCTTATTCGCGGTGCGTAGCGGATGGTTTCCGACCGGTGGCCTCGTCTCGATCGATTTTGAGGGCCTATCGCCGATAAATCGATTGCACGATCTTGCCTGGCACATGTTCTTGCCGGTTTTCGTGTTGGTTTTGTCATTTTTGCCGATGCTGGTGAGGCATGTGCGAGCCGCCATGGTTGGCGTGCTGGCTGCGCCGTTTCTGCGCGCGGCTCGAGGTCACGGCATTTCTCGTCGCCGGCTTCTGTATCGATATGCTCTTCCCGCGGCGGCCAATCCGCTGATCAGCTTGTTTGGGTTCAGCATCGGCGTGCTGTTAAGTGGCTCATTGCTGGTGGAAGTCGTTATGAGCTGGCCCGGCCTCGGTCCGTTTCTCGTAGAAGCAATTCTCTCGCGTGACTTGTACGTAGTGTTCGGCGGCATTCTTCTTTCAGCACTCTTCCTGGTTGTGGGGAACTTCATCGCTGACCTCTTTCTCTACCGAGCCGACCCGAGGATCCGTCCGGAGGCCGTCACACCATGACCGGCTATCGCAAGCCTGACAAATGGCTCGTCGTGCTCGTGGCACTGCACGCCGTGATTGCCTGCGGCGGTTTTTTTGCACCCTACGGTCCGGTGGAGCAGGATCGCGAACACGCTTACGCAAGTCCGATGAGACTCCACCTTGTGGACCGTCAAGGCAAAATTCACCTGCGTCCGTTCTTTTATCCGCTTCGCCCCAGCGAAAACTCGGTCGGTCAATATGACGAAGACATGGGCCGTCCGATCTCCCTGAGGTTCTTCGCTTCTGGCGCCAGCTACAAGTTGTTGGGCTTTTTGCCTTCCCGCCTACACCTGTTTCGAGCCGATGGAGCTCGCATTTATTTGTTAGGTAGCGACGGCTATGGTCGCGATCAACTTTCCCGAATCCTCTACGGTGGGCAAGTCTCGCTGCTCGCAGGTTTGCTGGGGGCTGGCATCACACTTTTCATTGGCCTGGGCGTTGGTGCGGTAGCTGGCTATTACGGTGGCTGGAGAGACGACGTACTGATGCGCCTTGCCGAGCTGTTCCTCGCGTTGCCATGGCTCTACCTGCTATTTGCGCTGCGCGCGTTCCTTCCCCTCGCAGTCAACCCGCTTGAAGCTTTTCTTCTGATCGTTGTTGTCATTGCGACGGTCGGCTGGGCGCGTCCGGCACGACTCGTTAGAGGCGTGGTGTTGTCTGCGAAGGAGCGGGACTTCGTGCGCGCAGCGCGTGGCTTCGGAGCCTCAGATAGCTACCTGTTTCGCCGGCACGTTTTGCCGGAGACTTCAAGCGTATTGCTGACGCAAGCGGCGATTCTGATCCCGCAATACGTGCTGGCTGAGATGACCTTGTCATTCCTGGGGCTTGGCGTGCCTGAACCCGTGGCGAGCTGGGGAAACCTATTGACCAATCTGCAGCAGTACAGTGTGCTGATGTCGTATTGGTGGATGTATTTGCCGGCTTTGGCGGTGGCGCCATTCTTTGTGGGATACCTCGGCCTCGCCGCTGCCCTAGAGGAGCGGGCGGATTCGCGCAAAATGGGTAGTTGGGGTCAAGAGGGTATCGGGTGAGAAATCTCAGGACAAATTCACGTCGAGGTCTAAGGTTGCTACGCATAGTTCTCGTACTCGCGAGCGCTGTCAGCGTAACTGCGGCTGCGCACTCCCAACAATCGGCTCCAAGAGAAGACTTGCTCGCCCTATCCGGCGAGCCTGGGCGCGCCGGGGGGCGTCTTGTGGTTTCACTGCGGGCGGAACCGAAGACGCTGAACCCAGTACTCGCGCTGGACGCGCCTTCGCGGGAAGTGATCAGCGCCATGCAGGCGGACCTTGTTCATATCAACCGCGCGACGCAACTTACGGAGCCGGCGCTGGCAAAGTCCTGGGATGTCTCTTCCGACGGCCTTGAATATAAGTTGAGACTGCGGCGAGGGTTGCGTTTCTCTGACGGTCAACCTGTGGACGCAGACGACGTGCTGTTCACTTTCCGCGTCTATCTGGACGAAAGCATGCACTCGCCCCAACGAGATCTTTTGATCGTTGGCGGCAAACCCATCGCGGTTCGTAAGGTAGATGCGTACACGCTGGTGTTTCGGTTCGCACAACCCTACAGCGTGGGCGAGAGAGTCTTTGATTCATTGGCGATCCTGCCGCGCCATTTGCTGGAAAAACCATACCAGGAGGGGAAACTCGGACAAATGGGATCGCTGTCTGCGCCGGCCGGCCAGTGGGCGGGGCTTGGCCCGTTTCGCGTGAAGGAATACGTCGAGGGGCAGCGATTAATTCTCGAACGCAACCCCTTCTATTGGAAGAAGGATACGAATGGGTACCGCCTGCCGTATCTGGACGAGCTTGTCTTTCTATTTGTGCCGAGCGCCGATGCCCAGGTGCTGCGTTTTGAGTCTGGCGAGACGGACATGATTAGCCGACTCAGTGCTGAGAATTTCTCGGTGCTATCCCACCAGCAGATGTCTTACACGGTGCTCGATGCCGGTCCCGGCCTCGAATACAACTTTCTATTCTTCAATTTGAACGACCTGGGCGAGAAAAGCGGACCTGAAATGGCAACGAAACAGAAATGGTTCCGCGAAGTAAAGTTTCGACAGGCCGTATCGGCGGCGGTTGACCGCGAGGCGATCGTACGGTTGGTGTACCAAAAGCGCGGCAGAGCACTTTGGGGGCCGGTGACCCCGGGGAATCTCCGCTGGGCGGACACAGCAATTGCACATCCCGAGCGTTCGCTCGAACAGGCACGGCGACTCTTGCGGGAACTTGGCTTCAGATGGACCAGCCAGACGAGCGACGAGCCGCTCCTCGTTGACCCCGACGGAAAACCGGTTGAGTTTTCGATCCTGACGAGTTCCTCCAATGCCGACCGCACGAAGATGGCGACCTTGATTCAGGACGACTTGAAACAGCTTGGCATGCGCGTTCAGGTCGTGCCCCTCGAGTTCAGGTCGTTGATTGATCGGATCACGCAGACGAAACAGTACGACGCTTGTGTGCTGGGGTTGATCAGTTTCGATGCAGATCCGAACAGCGACCTCAACGTCTGGCTATCGAGGGGTGCTACCCACCTTTGGAATCCCTTACAAGCACGTCCGGCCACACCTTGGGAAGCGGAGATCGATCGCCTGTTGGACGCGCAACTGACGGCAACGAGCTACCAGCAACGAAAGAAGCTCTATGACCGAGTGCAGGAGATTCTGGCGGCAAATCAGCCGATGATTTTCCTGGCCAGTCCTGACATTCTGGTGGGAGCAAAGAAAGTCATTGGGAATTTTCATCCTGCCGTGCTGGAGCCGTATGTCCTCTGGAACGTCGAGCAACTCTACCGGAGAACTGGGGAGGAGAACGCACGAAAATGACTCCGCTCGTGGAAGGAACAATGAAAAGCACGGCGGCTGTGGGAGACGATGTTCGCCTGGTCAGGGAATGTCTTTCAGGAAGCGAGCAGGCTTGGTCATTGCTCATCGAGAAGTACAAGGCACTCATCTACTCGATCCCCGTAAAGTGTGGGCTGCCAGCCCATGAAGCAGCCGATGTGTTTCAAACAACGTGCATGGAATTGCTGGTGCGTCTCCCGGAATTACGCGAGCCACGGGCGTTACCGCAATGGCTGATTCAGGTGGCATATCACCAGTGCTGTGTCTGGAAACGTCGGAGCCAACGATTGGTAAGCAGCGACTCTGAGGACGGTGTGCCGGAACCAGAGGTTCCCGCGATTGCGGAAACCCTGATGCAGCAGGTCCATGAGGAGCAGATGCTGCGCGACGCGATTGCGACATTGACTCCACAATGCCAACGACTGATTGAGCTTCTCTTTTTCGAAACACCCTCGCGTCCATACCGTGAAGTTGCGGGCGAATTGGGCCTCGCTGCCGGCTCGATCGGCTTTGTCCGTCAGAAGTGCATCGAACGACTGCGTCGGAAGCTCGACGAACTGGGGTTCGAGTGATGTCCGTCGCCCAAGCCGAGATCGTGCTCACTGAACTCCTGCCGGAATTGATGCAGCTCGAAAATGATGCGGATCGGCAAGAGTTCCTGTCGCGCAATCCCAAGCTCGTCCGCGCAGAAGTGGTGCAGGAGTTAGCCCCGTTAGTCGTCAAGAAGATCCGCTTGGACGCTCGTGAAGCGTTGCGGCTTGCAGAAGGAGCAGTGCTGATCGCGCAAACACTTGGTGAGCAAGAAAGTATTGCGTTGGCCCTGCGAGCGAAAGCGAATGCTCTGTTCGCCTGTCGCGAAAATCGAGCTGCGGTGGGCCTCCACGACGAGGCTTACCACATCTACGCTTCCCAGGAACTTTGGAAAGAAGCTGCGGTCACTCTAAACAGTTCTATTCAACCATTGATTCTTCTGGGCGAATATGAGCGAGCGTTCGCGGCCTCGAAGCGAGCACGAGAGATTTTCACCCGCCTGGGTGAGGGCAAGCGGCTAGCGAATCTCGAAAACAACGTCGGTAACATCTTTCATCGGCAGGATCGCCTCGACGAGGCTTTGGCACACTATGAGCGCGCCTACAAGGCACTCGCCGACTATGGGGAGTGGGAAGTTTCGGCGGTAGCGTTGCACAACATGGCAATGTGCCTGGTCGGTTTAAACGATTTTCCCAGGTCTCTGGACTGTTATCAAAAAGCTCGTGAATTGTGCGTGAAGTACAACATGCCGCGACTTCGCGACCAGGCGGACTACAACATTGCTTATCTGTATTACTTCCGCGGCGAATACAGTCGTGCCATCGAAATGCTGCTTGCGACCAAGCGGGCCTGTGAGGAGTCGGGCGACGAATACCGTCTAGCCCTGTGCGATCTGGACCTATCGGAGATTTATCTGGAACTGAACCTCAGTGAGGAGGCGAGGGAGATTGCCCGCAAGAGCTTCCTCCGTTTCGAAAAGCTCGGGATCGCGTATGAAGCCGCAAAAGCTTTGGCGAACGAGGCAATCGCATGTGGCCAGCAGGGAAGAGCGCCAGAGGCAATCGAACGGTTCGAGAAAGCCAGAGGAATGTTCGCCTGCGAACAAAACTCTGTATGGTCTTCACTGCTCGATTTGTATCAAGGAGTCTTGCTATTTCACCAAGGGCAGTACCCCGAAGCGCAGCGACTCGGCGCAGCTGCGGCCCAATTCTTTGACCAGTCTGTCCTTCCCGGCAAGGCCGTGCTCGCACGTCTTCTGCTAACTCGCATCGCACTGCAAATCGGGGATCTCGATCAAGCGGAACGCGAAGCAGAAGCGGCTAGCGAGAAAATGTCGGTCGTACAGACGCCGGAACTCATTTACCAGACCCACTTCTTCCTCGGAGAGATTGCTTCAGGTCGGGGCGATCGGTCGGCCGCCCGCGCAGAATACCGAGAGGCGCGCAAGGCTCTTGAGACGCTGCGTACCCACTTGCATCGCGAGGAACTTAAGATCTCATTCGTCAAGAACCGGCTGCAGGTCTATGAAGCGCTCGTTGATTTACACATCGACAGCGAAGGGGCAGACGTCTCAGCAAACGAAGCCCTGGCATGCATGGAAGCCGCGAAATCTCGCAGCATGACCGGAATGCTCTTCCGCACCCGTCACAGTCTGCCCTTCAGCGACGCGGGACAGTCTAAGGAAGTGCTCAAGATTCGCGACCTACGCGAAGAGCTCAACTGGTATTACCACCGCATTGAGCTAGAACAACTGCACTCCGAAGAGATGTCCCGCCAGCGCATCGATGAACTACAGCGGAAGGCTCGAGAGCGTGAGAAGGAGTTGCTGCGAACGTTGCGCGAACTGCCTGCACACGAACGGGAGAACGTCAGTCCGGAAGAACCATCACAATTTTCGGTGGCGAACCTGCAGGCCGCTCTTCCCATGGACACGGCGCTGATCGAATACTACTCAGCCGGGGATCGGCTCGTGGCGGCGGTGGTCACGCGCGAAACCATCGAAATTACGACCGTCGCAGCTGTTTCCCAGGTTACCCGGTTACTGCAGTTGCTCAGGTTTCAAATTTCCAAATTCAGTATGGGCGCAGCCCACACGCGACAGTTTGAACAACCCTTGCTGCGCGCGACGCTTGGTCATCTGGAGGCTCTTTACGCCGAACTAATGAGGCCACTGCGCTCCCGGCTTCGTCAGCAACGCCTGGTCGTCGTACCGCACGGGGCGCTGCACTTTCTTCCGTTCCATGCTCTGCGAAATGGCGACGAATACATAGGGGATACATTTGCAGTTTCGTACGCACCAAGCGCGGCGGTCTTTGCCCTCTGCCAGCAGAAGGCCGCGGCCGAAAAGAAACGTTCCCTGGTTCTTGGGATCCCTGACGATCGGGCGCCCCAGATTGTCACCGAGGCCCAATCCGTTGCGGCTTTGCTGCCAGAAGCCGAACTCTGCCTCGGCGAGCAAGCGACCGCCAAAATTCTACTGGAGAGAGGTCCGGAGACTGGCTTGTTGCACATCGCTACCCATGGCATTTACCGCAGCGACAACCCGATGTTCTCCGGCATCCGGCTGGGTGACGGCTACGTAAACCTGTACGACCTGTATCAATTGCGACTGAACGCAAAACTTGTGACCCTGAGCGGTTGCGCTACCGGGATGAATTTTGTGGCTGCAGGCGATGAGTTGCTTGGCTTGCAGCGGGGGCTGTTCTACGCTGGTGCGACGACTTTGCTTCTTTCTCTCTGGGATGTTCACGACCGCAGCACCGCGGAACTTATGCAAGAGTTTTACTCCAGTTACATGCAAAACGATGATGCGGCACTCTCTCTTCGAGGGGCGATGCGCATCCTAAGGCGGGAAAATCCTCATCCCTACTTCTGGGCCCCGTTCGTGCTTGTCGGAAAAATCACTGCAAGAACAATCGATTAGCCTACCTGCGCGCCTCCGTTCCCGCATTGACGTGGAATGCTGCAAATTTATTTTCGCCACCCTATATCTTTCGAAGGCTAGATGTCCCTTATTCAATAGACGGGACTTAGCTCCGCCAGTCGCCGGGGCGGCATAGCTTCCGGAACATCCAGTGGAGAGTGAGCAATGAAACACCTTACGACTGAGGAGGGGATCGATCTCGTAAACCAAGTTCTGTCGCCCAGTCAGAAATTAGCACTGGAAAGGCATCTGGAGTGCGGCTGCGAGCGCTGCATGAGAACGATTTCCCGATGGCATCGCGTCCGGCGGATAGCAGCGGCAGAAGCGAGCCACCAGCCACCGAACGAAGCCGTTCGAATCGCCAAGGCGGCGTTTGCCGGATCTCCATGGGTACGGGTGCGCAAGGCAAGCGGTGTGATCGAAGTCCTCTTTGACAGTTTCTTTCAGCCAGCTTTGGAGGGAGTTCGATCGGTGGGCGCCGGTACCAGACGAATGCTCTACCGTGCGGATCCCTTTCAAGTTGATCTGCAGATCGAGGCCCAGGGTGGTGGCGGAAGCGTCGTTGTTACCGGACAATTGCTGGACTTGCGCGATCCTGAGGTCGTGGGATCTCATGTGCCGTTGATGCTTTCCAACTTGCGCGGTCGTGTTATCCGAGCGACGACCAACGAATACGGAGAATTCCGCGAGGAGATAGATAGTACCGGTGACCTTGAGTTGGTGTTCCATGGAGCAAATGACAAGCCCATCACGATTTCACTGCATGACGTCCTTGGTTCACCGTCAAGCGGAAAGCGATAAGAATCAGATGTGGTCAGCTCTGCAGTTACGCCAAGCCCGCACTTGTACGTGTGCAGAAAGAGTCTGAAATGGAGATCCAGATTACGGAAAGTCTGAGCATGGGAAACCCTGTTATGGAAACCCTTGAAGGACCAGAGTGGCAGCGGCTTTACCGAGATGCGCTGGTTGAAGTCGACATGGACGTTTTGCAAGAGCGCTTAGCTGCCGCTGAGGCCGCGATTTTACTGCGCCTGCAGGCTCTGTCACCAACCCCCGACCGTCTTTCTGAACGGTACGCGATCGAAGATGCTCTGGCGAATCTTCGTATCCTCAAGCGGGAGAGTTTAGGACTTAATGACACAACGGACCAATCGCCGAACCGAACCACCGGAAAAGGTTAACCACGCTTTCTTTGATGGCATCTTAAAGTGCCGCTGCCCGTGATTTCACGGTTGGCGACTGGGATGGTGGACTGTGACAAACCTGATGTCCTGCAAAGGGGGGCGGAGATTTTCCCTAATGCGCAAGAACTCTCAATCGGCGAAGCTTGCGCCAGTCTCGGCAATGTCACCCACTCCAGCGGATGCGGTACGAGTCCCGATCAACGGCGACGTTGATATTGTCAAGGCGCGTCAAGCGGGCCGGAGAGTAGCCGAGGATGCCGGATTTGTGTTCACAGAACTCGCCCTCATCGCCACAGCAATCTCGGAACTGGCTCGAAACATCGTTCGTTATGCGAGGAGCGGTGAAATTGTGATTCGATCCACTACGAACTCGACGCGACGGGGCATTGAGATCGTTGCTCAGGACAGTGGGCCGGGAATCCGGGATATCGAACAAGCACTGCAAATCGGCTTTTCAACTGCCGGCGGGCTGGGACTGGGCCTTCCGGGAGTGCGACGTTTGATGGACGAGTTCGATATCCAGTCCAAGCTGGGGCAGGGCACAACTGTCCGTATCACGAAATGGAAGGATTGAGAGAAAACCTGTTGGATTGTGGTGTCGCTGCGCGGCCTCTACGAGGGGAGCGCACATCAGGTGACGAGCATCTGATTCAGCCGTTTCGCGAAGGCATGCTGATTGCCGTTGTCGATGGGCTGGGACACGGATTGGAGGCCGCGGAGGCGGCCAAAACTGTCGTGACGACGCTTAAACAACACGCTGGCGAATCAGTCCTCTCATTGGTAGATCGTTGCCAAGCCGGGTTGGCTGGTACCCGCGGCGTCGCTGTGAGCATCGCATCTTTCAACCTCATCGACTCCACCATGACCTGGCTTGGAATAGGCAATGTCGAGGGCGTGTTGGTGCGTGCGAAAAACGAAACTGCACCGGCAAAAGAGTTTCTCCTGCTCACAAGAGGCTTCATCGGCGGGCACATCTCCGAACTGCGCGCCTTCGTAGTGCCGGTGGAGGCCGGGGATACTTTGACCTTCGCGACCGACGGTGTGGCTAGCGATTTCCATGAAGAAGTGAATGTTGTCCAATCGCCACAGAAGATTGCAGATCGCGTGCTCTCCGAGCATGGAAAAGACTCGGATGATGCTCTGGTGGTAGTTGCGAGATTTGTAGGAAAGTCCAAATGAGGATGGCATTGGCTGTCAAAGACCGTTCCCGATCCCTGCTGCGTGCCTATCATGCAGCTATGCACGAATACATTAAGAAGCCTCGCGAGGAGGGTCTGGAACTCGCCTACGAACTTGGCCGGCGGGCGTTAGACCAGGGGGCCGCAATGGTTGATGTGGCGGGCATCTACCATCAGGCTCTGACGGCAGTCCTACGGAGCACGAAAACTCCCTTTGAGTGTGTGCGTAAGGTGGGGGTGGCCGGGAGTTTTTTCGTCGAAAGCCTGTCGCCGTTTGAGATGACCTACCGGGGCCACCACGAAGCTCAGGCCGCGATGCGGCAATTGAATGAGGGGATGGAAGCCGAGGCCAAACGCATCGCGCACGCTCTTCATGATGAGGCGGGGCAGCTCTTGACGAGTGTGCACTTTGCGCTGGAACGCTTGTCTGACGTCCTGCCCCTCAGTTCACACCCCCTGATCGAGGATGTCAGATTCCGGCTAGCGGAAGTGGAAGGGCAGTTGCGCCGACTTTCGCACGAACTGAGACCCCCGATGCTGGACCTCCTTGGACTAGTACCCGCTCTCCAGTTTCTGGCGCAGGGAGTTGCGCAAAGATCAGGCATAGAAGTTGTCGTACAAGGCTCGACTCCCGGACGACTCTCGCCTCTGGTTGAAATTACTCTATATCGCAGTGTCCAAGAGGCGCTGACCAACGTGACGAAACACGCAAAGGCCTCGATTGTCACTGTTCAAGTTCAGCGGCAGGAATGCGAGAAGAACGCCATGATCGTTTGTTCCGTAAAGGATGATGGTGTCGGTTTTGAGATCCAATCCCTTTCCGGGGAAGAGCCACGACATGGGCTGGGTCTGCTCGGAATACGGGAGCGTATCAAGGCTGTGGCGGGATCGCTGGAGCTTAAGTCCGCTCCCGGTCTTGGAACCGAATTATGCATTCAGGTGCCGCTCAATACTTAGATATGCCGGTAGAAATCATTCTCGCGGATGACCATGAGATCGTTAGAGAAGGATTTCGTGCCCTTCTGGAACGCCACGGATTCCGCGTTGTCGGAGAGGCGTCTGATGGGCTGGAGGCGGTCCGCCTCGCCCAAAAACTGCGGCCTCAAGTCGCTGTTCTGGATCTCTCGATGCCGCTGCTCAGTGGAATCGAGGCCAGTCGACAGATCACCTCAATCTCGCGCGGGACGAAAACAATCCTGCTCACGATGTACATGGAAGATCAATACATACTGGAGGCCTTGAAAGCGGGTGCTTCCGGGTACATCCTGAAAACCAAAGGCACCAAAGAATTGGTCGACGCCATCTCCCAAGTCCTCCGCGGAACAACTTATCTCAGTCCGGAGGTTTCCCGGACGGTGATCGAGGCTTACCGCGGCGGTGCTCAGCCTGAGGCCGTGCCCATCAGCCCTCGCGAACGCCAGGTGCTTCAATTGGTCGCTGAGGGCAAGTCAACCAAGGAAGCCGCTTCCGTTTTGGGGATTAGCGTGAAAACAGCCTCTGCGCACAGGACAAATCTGATGAGCAAGCTGGATATTCATGAAACTGCCGGATTGGTGCGCTTTGCCATTCGCCTTGGCCTCATCCGTCCGTAAGTCAAACACTGATTTCTCCTGATCCAGTCTCGTCACTTCTTCCAGATGAGGATGTTTGGTCAAGACAAGGCACTCTGAGTCCGTCCGTTGCAAGGGAACAAGCATCGACTCTCAGTCGAGGCAAACTCAAGACACCGCCACGCACAAACCCGAGCTTAAATTAGGGCGTTTACCTCAATCCGCTATCGGGAACCGTTATTCAGCGAATCAAGGACAATCCCAATTGTGACACCCGCGAACACCTTCTACTGTGGGTGTGTCGAGGACCCTTTGTCGGACACCCGGTGGAGTCTTTGTGGAGTTCGAGTTTTGCCCGTTTACCTCAGCGCCGGTGGCCGGCAAGAGATCGAAGGGTCGCGACCGAGGAGAAGATTATGACGCACTCTGCGATACAAGAAACCATCGATTTTGCGAGCCGGATCGGCCCGGTGAAGCAATTGGACATCGAAAACCACTTGGATACAGATTTCAAGGGCGTCGCGAGAGTGGGGCTTCTCAAGGGAATCGTTTTGCATGTGAAGAGAGTTCACTTCAGTAAGCAAAACGCTCCGTCCCTGTTTCTACTGCTAGTCGAGTTGGCCATCACTCTGTTGGTCGCAGGGAGTGTCGTTCCGAGCTTACTCCGATCCGGTGTGGATGCGAGGGAGGCGTTGGTTAGGGGCTCTCTCCATTCGATCAATATTGCCGGAATTGTGTTTTCGTACACTTACGAGAATCTGGGTACTGCGGCGCTGGGTATGTTAACCGGCGCGGCAGCAGCATTTTTCATCGTTTATCCCTTAGGAGACAAAACTCCAAAGAACATCTAACTTCTGCGCGCTGCTCCTTCAGAAAAAGTCTCATAGCGTTGTGCTTTGATTCGGCAAGGGCGCGCGCCAATGTGGGGAAGTCACGGCGCCGTGGGCTACCAAGAATACCAAAGATGATGATGCGTGGCTGATCCTGTGAGGTGAGAACCCTTCTCGGGAAGCACATCGAGTACATGAGAATGGTTGCCGCTGCTCAAGTCCAAGGCGCTAGAGAGTTTCTAGAGCATCGTTCTCGAGAAAAATCGACGCAAGAAGGTCCGTCTCGACATTAAAGAGTTATGCGCGAGTCGAGTTCGTCGGGACTAGTGGAACTGCCAATCGCGGTGGGCGAAACTGGAGAATGCTGTTGCTCCTCTTTGCGCTTTCTGCAAACGGCCCCATTACCCGGGAGCAAGTCTATATCGTCACGCGCGCGAGCGGGAGGAGGGTTCACCTGGGCTGTCCCCGAACAGATGCCCAAGTCAAAATGGAACCGAATGGGGTAGGCCCAACGTTTGATAGACCGGTCAGGCGCTGAAGATGTTGTCCGGCAACCTGGGAGGAGCACAGGCAGTGTTCTAACCTTCACGACGGCTACGAGAACACTGTTGGCGCGATGATTGCGGCCTGTTATCATCACATCGGCCTACTTCGTTCTGCTCTGTTCTTGTAATCCTGTGCTTATTAAGAAGCACGAAGGTAGGACTATGCCGACCGGAGTTGCGCTCCCTGTACGAACTTCGCGAACTGCGGTGATCCGTTACGTCCTCGCGATCGCCGTGACATTGGCCCCGCTCTTGGCTTGCCGCTTGCTGAATCCCTTTGTCAGCGACAACGTTACGTACATCGTTCTTATCCCAGTGGTTTCTTTTGTGGCTTGGTATTGCGGCGTCGGGCCATCTATTCTGACCATCGTCCTCGTCGTGGCTCGAATGATGTACTGGCCGATTCCTAAGCACTCGGCGGTTATCCCAAACCTGCCGCAGTTGATCAGTGCACTTGCGTTTCTGTTCGCTTCCACTCTCATCGTAGCCTTGGGAGAAGTGCGTCGTCGCGACACCGAAAGGCTACGAAATGCACAAGGAGAACTCGAAAATCGGGTCCAGGAACGAACAGCGGAACTCGATGCCGCGAACCACAAATTACGCAGACTCACTACTCGTCTGCTCGAATTGCAAGATGAGGAAAGGCGTCGCATCGCTCGTGAACTGCACGACAGTATTGGGCAGATGTTGGCAGCCCTTTCGATGAATTTGTCGGGGGTGCGAGCGGATATCGATCGTCTGGCGAAAGCCACGGCCACGCTCACGGACAGTGAAGATCTGGTTCAGGAGATGTGCAAGGAAGTTCGCACGATTTCTCATTTGCTCCACCCCCCATTGCTCGATGAAGCCGGGCTATCTTCGGCGCTCGGCTGGTATGCCGATGGGTTTGCGCAGCGAAGCAAGATTGCCGTCGATCTTGACTGTCCTGATGATTTCGGCCGGGTGCCGCGCGAGATGGAAACTGCAGTTTTTCGGCTTGTGCAGGAATGCCTCACCAACATTCACCGGCATTCTGGAAGTTCGACGGCGAAGATTCGCCTTCATCGCTCTAAACATGAAGTTGTGATTGAGGTGGAAGACCAGGGCAGGGGTATTCCAGCAGAGAAACTGGATCGCATGACGTCCGTTGGTACTCCTGGAGTCGGAATCACGGGAATGAAAGAAAGGGTCAGACAACTGGGTGGAACTTTGGAGATCAACTCCGACGGTACGGGTACAAGAATAGTTGCATGTCTGCCTCTTTCGGAGACATCCTCGAAGGAGGATTTGAGTTCGACTCCAGAGACTTCATCTGCGGCCGCTTAGTCAGGCATGGAGCGAAAGCCGTGGCCGATTGTTGCAAGGACCGCAACAAGGGCGGGCTGGAGGTCGCTCTGGAAGCACTGCGTGATTGCTACCGGCGGAACGGTCAGTGAGCTTTACGCTAACACCTGCCTGGAAAATTCCTTCTAACTGATTCGAGCACAGCGGCGCGGATTCTGACTGACCCACATCCTCCTCATCGGACTACGCTATTCTGGCCGAATTCATCCGCCCATACCACGGATGGCAATGATGCTGCCGTGCGGATTGATGCCCCGTTCGTCGCTTCAATGGCTGCCTCCGTACTTGTCGGCCGCTCAAAATGCCGCCATATTTACTTTCTTAGCCGGAATCTCGTGTCTTGACTTCAAAAACTGCGCCGACGATTGTAGCCGTTTTCCTGCTTGCCCTAGCGGGACAGATTTTCATCGAAAGTGCACCGATTTGATCTCCGACCGGCACCCAGACGCCCCCTGTTCTGACCCGCTTTGACAACACCTCCGCAGACCCCAAGTTAAACCTGTATAGAGCAACAATATCGAGACGAATTCGACGAGCCTCCGCTCCCCCGCCGGAACATTCGAATACGCTTATCCTCCATCAATAGAACGCGCATTCTATTCCACTCACCTTTCCCCAGCACTCACTCCTAAACTGCCAGCCGCAGTTGGCAGCAGAGTCATCTCTTGCGCTGAAATACGTTCATGGCTGTGTGACTTCATTTGCCAGCCTCACACTTTGCCGCCCGATCCAGGTTCGGGCTGTGGGCGCGTTTCGTGGCGCTGCCAGGTGATGCCGTCAACGATGGCCGCCTACTCAAAATCTGTCCGTTCGTTCAGTTCTTAGGCGTATCGCCGCTGAGAGGCTGGACGCGGAGTGTCCGAGCGGTTAAAGGTTTGCAGCGCAGTGTTTGAAACTAATGGCCGGGGCGGGCCTTGAGGTATCCGTGGTAAAGATTGTCGATCCAAGCCGACCCGGTTGCTTTTCTGAACTCAACCCAGAGTATGATTTCCTAGGGTCCAATCAGGTCACAGCCGAGTGAGGGGATTCTAAATCTCGCAAGTAGAGGATGCGCGATTTAAACTAGTTGACAATCTATTTCCCTTGCGCACCAAGTGCTTCGGCGATTTTCTGCTCCTTCCGGAAGGCCCATCTTGCGCGACGGGATGCGGAATAGCGGCGTCACAATGGATACGAACGAACTCGGAACTCAGGCATCGACGGGACGGCACCTTATTGGAGATAAGCGATTCCGCTGGGTTGTATTCACGGTTTTCGTGGGCCTCTTCTTCGGGATCGCCATTTGGTGGAGTGCTCGCCACGCGGGAGGGTCGAATGCCGGAAGACTGTCGTTCAACCAGACGATCCAACCGATCCTTTCCGAAAACTGCTATGCATGCCACGGTCCTGATCCCGGCGCTCGGAAGGCGGGACTGCGCTTGGATCGAAGCGAGTTTGCTTTTGTCGCGCACGAAAAATATGGTCCGGCGATCATTCGGGGAAATCCGGACAAGAGTCCCCTGGTGCAGCGAATTGAGTCTCAAGACCCGAAACAGAGAATGCCGCCTGCGGAGGCGCGCCATACTCTTAAACCCGGGCAGATTGCTCTGCTCCGGAGGTGGGTAAAAGAGGGCGCGGTCTACGAGGAACACTGGTCTTTCATTGCGCCCAAGCGTCCGGTGCTTCCGCCTACAAAGGACCATGGCTGGGCGCGGAATCCAATCGATCAATTCATTCTTAGCCGACTCGAGAAAGAAGGTCTGAAACCTTCGGAGGGGGCAGACAAGCAGACGCTCATTCGGCGCGTAACCTATGACCTGACCGGCTTGCCGCCCACTCCAGATGAGGTTGGGGCATTTCTGGCAGACGGATCGCCCAGTGCGTATGAAAAGGTTGTCGATCGGTTGCTGGCCAGTCCGTGTTATGGCGAGCATCGCGCGCACTACTGGCTCGATGTCGCGCGATACGGAGATACTCACGGTCTACACTTGGATAATTTCCGCAGCATCTGGCCATACCGAGATTACGTAATTAACTCCTTCAATCAGAACAAACCCTTTGACCAGTTTGTGAAAGAACAGATCGCGGGAGATCTGCTGCCGAAGAAGACGCTGGATACACTGATCGCCTCGGCATTTTTGCGTGCCGGCATCAGTTCCGGCGAAGGCGGTACTCTCATCGAAGAACTCCGAGTTAACAACAAGCGTGAACGGGCGGAGGCGTTCGGCGCTGCATTCCTCGGCCTCACGACGGGCTGCGCCGTTTGTCACGACCACAAGTTCGATCCGATTACGCGCAAGGATTTCTACCAGCTCACCGCTTTTTTTAACAACCTGACAGAAAATCCCTCCAATGACGATCGTGAGGATTGGCCTCCCTACATCCGTGTGCCGAAGGAAAACAATCGGGCATCGTACGAACAAGTCCTGGCGAAGCGTTCGGAACTGGAAAATCAGATTCGCCAACGGCGTTCGCGAGCCCGTGAACTGGTGGCTGCCTGGCTTAAGGACACCCAGTCGCCGGCGCAGGCCGTAAGTACGACAGGATTGCAGGCGCGTTTCCGCTTCGACGAACAGAAGGGTGTGACTTTTGGCAATTCGGCGCCGGCGGGTAGAACGACAAGCGCCACTGCGACTGAGAGCCCGGTGATCTGGGGCGAGGGAATCTGGCTCTGGCCTTACATGAGAATGGATATCAGCACCCGCCTCGATTTGCCGGACGTTGGCGACATCGAGCGGGACCAGCCGTTTACCGTGGCTTTCTGGCTGCGTCCAGACCTGCATCCGCTGGAATCGAAAGACACCAAGAAGCCGGACGGTGTGATTCTGGCGCGTGCCAATGCCGAGGAGGGAGGCCGCGGGTGGAAGCTTCGCATCAACAAGCGGAAGTTGTCATTTGCGCTCACGCACCAGGGTCCTCAGAATGCCGCCGCGATCGAGACGAAAGAGACAGTTCTGATTCAAGGACGCTGGAATCATATCGTTGCGACCTACTCCGGTTCGGGAAAAGCCGAGGGGATGACGCTCTATGTGGATGCCAAACCGGCGGAGGTGAAGGTCGTTAAAGATAAACTTGACGGCACGGTCCGGACATCATCGCCGCTGACGTTCGGGCGAATGTCGCCCGATGCAGACCCACTGCGGCAGTCCGCATTCCAGGATTTTCGCTTTTACTCTCGTGAACTCGCGGCAGACGAAGCCGCACGCCTGCCATTCGAGGACTACGTTTCGGAAATCGTCCAAAAACCGCTTTCTGAGTGGACGGAGGATGAATTCAAAGTGGTAAGCGACTTCTATTTCGCTCGACGTGACGAGGTCGTGCCCTCTCTGATCGTGAAAATTGCAGAGCTGAACCAGGAACTGGATGGACTTTCCAAAGATGGCAGCACTACGCTGGTCAGCGAGGAAGCGCCGGGACTCGCGTATGCTGATATGCTGACTCGCGGAGTTTACGACGCTCGTACCGAGCGCGTTCAGCCAGGAGTGCCGCACTTTCTGCCGCCGCTTCCTGCCGGTGCTGAGCCGGATCGCCTCGGGCTGGCCGAATGGACGGTGAGTGCGGCCAATCCCTTGACGGCACGGGTTACGGTCAACCGCATGTGGCAGGAAATATTTGGAACCGGCATCGTCGAAACCACCGAGGATTTCGGCGTCATGGGCGCGCGGCCAAGTCATCCAGAACTGCTCGATTGGTTGGCTGTGGATTTCCGGGACAGCGGCTGGGATGTTAAGCGCTTCTACAAACAACTCGTCATGTCCTCGACTTATCGCCAGTCCGCGCGCGTCTCTCCCGAACTTGCTGAAAAGGATCCCAAGAACCGGCTGCTGGCCCGTGGGCCGCGCTTCCGCATGGATAGCGAGATGCTGCGGGACACTGCGCTGGCAGCCAGTGGACTTTTAGTGGAAAAAATCGGTGGCCCAAGCGTAAAACCGTATCAACCACCGGGAATCTGGGACGGAAGCCACGACGCCAGCAATACCCGAAAATATGTGCAGGATCATGGAGAGGCGCTCTACCGGAGGAGTCTTTACACCTTCTGGAAACGTATGGCCACAATGCCTGACATGGACACCTTCGATTCGCCGATGCGCGATGCTCCCTGCACCCGCCGCCAGCGCACGGATACGCCTCTGCAGGCGTTGGTGGCCATGAACGAAACGTTGCGACTGGAGGCTGCACGCAAACTTGCGGAGCGTTTGATTCACGAATCGTCCAACGTCGATGCTCGGCTGGATTACCTTGGGCGAATCTTACTGTCACGAGACTGGAGTTCCAAGGAAAAGTTAGTGCTGGAAAATGCGTTGACGCAATTCCGCTCGACTTACTCTAAGGATCCATCCGCCGCCGCTCGGTTGTTGAATGTAGGAGAAAGCAAGGTGGACAAAGCGATCCCAGCACCGGAACTTGCGGCCTGGATGCTGGTTTCTAGCACTGCCCTGAATCTGGATGCGGTGATGAACAAATGAAATCACAAAAATCTCAGACCGAACACTTGTGTTGCGACCAGTACGGAGAGGGGCCGTCGGTTTACGACCTGCCGATCCCAAAGGCGTTGCGCGACGAATGGCTGCGACTGGAGAGCCGCCGCCACTTTCTGGGCCGTATGGGGAAAGCGCTGGGATGGGCCGGCTTGGCTGTCCTGATGGGCGACGGATTACTCAGGGGTGTAGCGCGCGCATCGGATGGGTTGCCCGGCCCGGAATCATTGCGTTTGCCGAATTTTCCGCCCTCAGCGAAGAGGTGCATCTACCTCTTTATGTCCGGGGCTCCTCCGCAGATGGACATGTGGGACTACAAGCCGGGGCTGGCATCTCTCTACGATAAAGACCTGCCTGATTCCGTTCGCGGAAACCAGCCTCTGACTGGGATGACTGCCGGACAGGCGCGGTTCCCGATCGCACCGTCTCATTGGAAGTTCGCGCAGCAGGGTAAATCCGGACGTTGGGTTGGCGACCTACTTCCCTGGACTGGCAAACTGGTGGACGATATCGCGCTGGTGTATTCATTGCACACAGAGGCGATTAACCACGAACCCGCAATCCTGCTAATGAATACCGGCAACATGGTTCCTGGGAAGCCTTCTCTCGGTGCCTGGCTCTCATACGGCCTGGGAAGTATGAATGAGAACCTGCCGACTTTTGTGGTGCTCAACTCCGCATTGATTCCGCATTCCAATCAGCAGCCCATTTCTCCGAAACTGTGGAGCAGCGGATTCCTTTCTAACGAGTACTCTGGCGTAGCCTTCCGCTCCGAGGGCGCACCGGTCTTGTATCTCGACAATCCACAGGGCATGACAAAAGAGACACGGCGAACACTTGTTGATAGCGTCAATGCCATCAACCAGATGACGTACGAGGATTTGGGAGATCCCGAGACCCACGCTCGCATACAGGAATATGAGATGGCGTTTCGCATGCAGACTTCGATTCCCGAGTTGACCGACATGCGCGACGAGCCTGCTAGCACGTGGACCCTCTACGGGGAAGACGCAAAAAGGCCGGGGACTTTCGCGTACAACTGCCTCCTGGCTCGCCGAATGGCGGAGCGGGGAGTGCGGTTTACCCAGATTTATCAACGCGGCTGGGATGTCCACGGCGATGTAGTGGGCATGCTTCCGAAGCTCTGCGCGGCCACCGATCGTGGATCCTATGCGCTGGTCACCGATTTGAAGCGCCGAGGCATGCTTGACGACACTCTCGTAATTTGGGGTGGAGAATTTGGCCGCACCGTTTACAGTCAGGGTGGCCTCTCAAAAACGAATTACGGTCGCGATCATCATCCCCGTTGCTTCACTATGTGGCTAACAGGAGGTGACGTAAGGACCGGAATTGCTTATGGTGAGACGGACGACTTTTGCTACAACATCGTTCGCCATCCCGTACACGTGCGCGATTTCAATGCCACCCTTCTTCACCTGCTGGGCATTGACCATGAGAAGCTCACGTTCAAGTTTCAAGGGCTTGACCAGAAATTCACCGGAGTGATTCCTGCAAAAATAGTGACTGGTCTGTTGAGCTGAGGAGGATGCGTGGCTACTAAGAAACAAACTCGCCGATCGTTCCTGACTACATGCTCCGCGGCAGCAGTGGCAACGACTTTCTCCTCCGCTTTCCACGTGCGAGCTTCCGACAAATCTGGCGCTCGACCGCCGGTAGTAGGCTCTGGAGGCCACAGCTACGAGTGCGTGCATGATTGGCTAATACCGCCCGCAGGCCTCGTGTGGGGAGAGACGCACGGCCTTTGCCAGGATGAGCAGGGGAATATCTATGTCGGGCATACCGTCCACAAATCGAGCATGCGCGGCGAGGCGATCGTAGTCTTCGACGAAAAAGGCCGGTTCCTGCGGGCTTTTGGCGAGGGATTTCGGGGAGGAGCGCATGGACTGAAACTTCGTCGCGAAGGAAAGGATGAGTTTCTCTACCACTGCGACATCAACCGCTGCCGGGTAGTAAAGACCACGCTTGCGGGAGAAGAAATCTGGGTGCATGGCTACCCCCGGGAAGATGCGAGTTACGCGGATAGACCTATCGACTTCGTGCCCACCAACGTTGCGTTCGCTCCCAATGGCGACTTCTACGTCGGTGACGGGTATGGGTCAAACCACATGCTGCGTTATTCTCTCAGCGGCAAGTTTCTAGGTGAGATCGCCAGGCCCGGACACGACGACGGCGAACTCGACAATCCGCATGGACAATGGGTCGATCCACGTGGCGAGACCCCTCTTCTGGTCGTAGCCGATCGCGGAAACCGCCGGATTCAGACTTTCACCCTCGAAGGCAATCATTTGAAAACGATCAAAGACGAGGCACGTCTTCGTATGCCCTGCAACTTCCATACTCAGGGCGAGTGGATGGTCTGCCCCGATCTGGACAGTCAGGTGTGCATTCTTGATCGAGAATACAAAGTGGTTGCGCAACTAGGCGACGGCAAAGCGGAAAACGGCGATGTGGGATCTCGACGGAGCCAGACGCGCTCGCAGTTTACGGATGGAAAGTTCATCACGCCACATGACGCCATCTTTCTTCACAATGGCGATATGCTTGTAGCCGAGTGGTTGCCGATTGGGCGAATCACACTTCTGCGCAGGGCCTAACGGGATCAGGATGCCACTTCGAGTCCGCGCGTGGACGCTCGTTGGAGGTCTTACTTCGATTTTTCTGCTGGTGATGTTATTGCTCTACGCTCCTCCGGATGGCCAGGAGCGTGCCGAATTCGCCCAATTCCTGGGCCGATTCCATCCTCTTATTGTGCATATTCCAATTGCCTTGCTCCTGCTCGTCCCGATACTTGAGTGCGCAGGTGTCGTCCAAGAACACCTGCGCCAGGCGGCAGGGTTCGTGTTAGGGGTCGCGGTCGCGGCGGCGATCGTAGCTGCCTTGTTCGGATGGCTTTTGGCCTGGAGCGGTGGCTTTGAAGGATCATTGCTGATCCGACACATGTGGGGCGGTGTATCTCTCGCCGCTGCGTGTGTTGCGTGCTGGGGTCTCTATGGATGGAACCGGAGGGCGTATGCTGCCGCTCTATGGGTGACGATTGGCCTGCTGATATGGACCGGAGACCAGGGCGGTAAACTGACACACGGCCGCACCTTCCTGACCGAGCGCATGCCTCAACCGCTACGTCGCTGGTTCGGTGTACAGCGGAAAGTCCCGATCGATCCCACCAGTTTTTATGCCGTGCGGGTGCAGCCAATCTTCGACCAGAAATGCGTTCTTTGCCACAATGACGAAAAGTTCAAAGGGAAGCTGCGACTTGATAGTTACGAACATGTAATGCTCGGCGGCAAGGATGGTCGGGTGGTTTCCCCAGGCGAGTTGGGCAAAAGCGAAATGTATCGACGCATAACGTTACCGCCGGATAGCAAAGACTTCATGCCGGCGGAAGGCAAGCCGTCGTTGAGCCCGGAAGAAACGAAAATCATAGAAGTTTGGATCGCGGCTGGAGCCACTATCCGGATCTCCGAAGAAGCAACACGAGGATTGCCGCAATCTACGGAAGAGAGAAAAGTCGCTTTACCGTTGACGGCTGACTACCGCCCTCAGTGGAAGACAATTACAGCGCTGGAAGCATCGACGGGGATACGCATTGTTCCGCGTTCGCAGAATCCTACTGACGGTTTGATTCTTCGCACCGTCAGCGCGCCTGAACGTTGCACCGACGCAACCCTGGCTCAACTCGTTCCGGTCGGGAACTTGATCGTGGATGCGGAACTGGCCCGCACCAAGGTGACTGACAAAGGCATGCAGTCAATCGCCGCCTTCTCCAACCTGAGATTTCTGGATTTATCCGACACCGCCGTGACTTCGGTCGCAGTCAAAGATCTCATGAAGCTTGAGAAGCTCGAGTCACTCAATCTTACTCAGACAAAAGTTACACCCAACGCGGCCGCCGAACTGCAATCCAAACCCGGACTGAAGCGGCTGTATCTGTTCGAGGCACACTGAAATGCATATCCTCAGAACACTATCTTGCCTGCCAGCGCCTGTGGCACCGGGGTTCCCTGGGGGATCGACGTTTGCCCGGCGTACAGACGCGCAAGCTTCGGTAACCTCGAGATCGCCGGCAAGGCTGCAGGTGTGACGTTCGTACCAAATAAGTTCAGTGATTCCAGTTGATCCATGGCGCCCAGCCGTACCAACGTAGCATCGCTGATTCCGGTGTTCGTGAGCCGCAGAATGCGCAGTCGTTTCATCGCCGCGATTGTGCTCGCAGATTGGTCGGTAACACCCGTGCGGGAGAAATCAGCCTCTGTGATTTGCTCAGCGACAGGTGCAAAGTCTGCCAGATCTTTGTCTCCGAATCTTGTCCCAAGAATCGATGCATTCAACCGCAGGTCTGCAGAGCCTCGCGACTCGTAATCCAATATATTCGGAAATCGCTTTTGCAGTTGGGCGACTGCTGGCGCAATGCCTGCACGCCCTTTGGTGACAGCGGCTGGGTCGATTTCCTGAAACGTTACTTCGGCAACTACCGGCGCTACAGAATCCGCGGGTGCGTTCTTTATTTCGTCTTTCGCGAGCGTTTCTGATGCGCCCGCGGCAATCCAGAGTTCGATCAACTTCACTTCGTCGGATGACAACGCTTTCTTGCCGCCTTTGGGCATGAAGTCATCGTGGTTGGCGGGGAGGGTGACTCGACGAAATAGATCGCTGCCTTGAGTGTTCCCGGCCTGAACGGCTGGCCCGTCCTTCCCGCCACGCATCACTCCCTGGTACGTGTCGAGTCGAAGATTTGCTTTGTGCTTGTCAGGGCCGTGGCAGCCGACGCAGCGCGCTGCAAAAATGGGCTGAACCCGCGCCCCATAGAATGTGTTCGGATCCGCCTTAGACAAAACCGTACCGTTAGGCGTCACGCCCAGGACATGACGCAATCCCGCGGGCATGTGCTCTGTGAGGTGATCTGCGCCGAGCGACAATTGACCACCGCGATATCCCGTCCACGCGACCAGCACAACCGCGATCGCAAGTGGAATTCGGAACAACGTTTCGGGCTGACCGAGTCCCGCCCTTAGCATCCAGCAGAGCCAGCACGTAAATGTCAGCAGAATCCCGCCCCACATGTGCTGCGTAACCAGCGGACCGCTGTATCCGCCACTGCATCCCAGGCACCAGCCAAGAATTGCAGCGGCAGTTGCCGTGAGCGTTGCCAGCCCAAGCAGGAAGCTGGTCGAAAGCCGTAGATAAGAAAGACGGGAGCTTCGGCCTGCCAGTTCAACAATTGGGACGAGAAGAACAAGAGCGATCGGAAGGTGGACGGCCAGAGGATGAAAGCGCCCGATGAATTGAATCCATTCCGCACGCTCTTTCCCATCCGGCGGGAGAAACACCAACAGCACCATCACTATAAGAATAGGCAGGAGCATCAACAGGACGAGGCGGAACTCCCTGAGGATGCGACTGCCCGGCGCTGTCATGAGCAAAGGTCGCCCTCAGCGACTTTGTGGTCAGAGATGTGGGAACCGCTCACGCCAAAATTTCCGCGACAACGCGCGCTGGTTTCACGCTCGTCAATTTCTGTTCCAGCCCCTGAAAAGAATAGTTGAGCTTGTGATGATCGAAGCCTAGTAAGTAGAGCATCGTCGCATGCAGATCGCGGATCTCGACCGGATCCTTTACGATTTCGTATCCCATCTCGTCCGTTTGTCCGTGTGTGATTCCGGCCTTGACGCCGCCGCCTGCCAGCCAGATTGTGAATGCGCCGGGATTGTGATCTCTTCCCACGTACTTCATCTCCTGGCCATTTCGATTCTCCCGCATCGGCGTCCGCCCGAATTCGCCTCCCCACACTATGAGGGTATCCTCCAGCATGCCGCGCTCCTTCAGATCCGCCAGCAACGCCGCTGTTGGCTGATCTACTTCCCGACACCGATCGGCAAAACCGAGGTTCAGTGCTTCTTTGGCGTCTGCCCCATGAGAATCCCATCCCCAGTGATAGAGCTGGATAAATCGCACGCCGCGTTCCGCCAATCGCCGTGCGACCAGGCAATTGTTGGCGAAACTGGACTCGCCGGGCTTCGATCCGTACATCGCACGAACAGAGTCGGGCTCTTTGTGAATGTCCATGGCATCCGTGGCATCCATTTGCATGCGGAACGCCATCTCGTATTGCGCGATTCGCGTGATAGTCTCCGGGTTTCCGAACGCCGCATAAGTCTGTCGATTGATTTGGTCGATGGCACCTAACATATCGCGCCGCAGCGAACGGCTTGTCTCCGGAGGGTTATCGAGGTATAGAACCGGCTCGCCATGGGAGCGGCACTGCACCCCTTGGTAAACACTCGGCAGGAAGCCGGAGCTCCATAGTTGCTTCCCGCCATCGGGTGATTTGCCCCCCGAAAGCAGCACGATAAATCCGGGCAAGTTCTGGTTTTCTGTGCCGAGTCCGTACAACACCCACGAACCGAACGAGGCGTATCCAAGCCGCGCATTCCCGGTGTGCACTAACAACTGCGCCGGCGCGTGATTGAACTGGTCCGTACGCATCGACTTGATGAAACAAATGTCGTCCAGATGTTGTTCCAGATGAGGCAGGCGGTCGGAAATCCAGTGACCACTTTGTCCGACTTGGTGAAACGGGTATTGCGATCCCAGCAATTTCGGCACACCGCTGATGAATGCGAAGCGCTTGCCCGCCAGAAAGGACGCGGGACAATCCTGCCCATCCAATCGCCTCAAGTCCGGCTTATGCTCGAAAAGCTCCAGTTGGCTGGGCGCCCCCGCCATGTGCAGATAAATCACGCGCCGTACTTTGGCGGCGAACTGCGGTGGCAGTTCTGAAAGCGGACTGGAAGGATCGCGCGTAAAATCCAACGCGGAAGATTCGGAGTGGGTAGAGTCTTTGCCGGGCGTGGCGTATTGCGCGAGTGACGTTCCCACGAAGATCGTTCCCAGGCCGCCACCCAGGGTTCGCAGGAAATGACGACGCGTTTGCGCCTGCAACGCGGCCATTCGTAGTTCGCGACATGTTTCGGTGCTAACTTCGCCTGCACCCTGATCTTTCGGTCGAACTTTGGAATTTGACATGACCATTACCTGGTGAGTGCCGCATCCAGATTGAACAGAACACTGGCGACCGCCGTCATCGCGCGCTGTTGATTTCCGGATGTTGCCTTGCCGTACGCAGCCCTTTTCACCATTCCCGCCCCCAACTCCACCAGAGCTTTTTCAAACAATTCGCGCAGCTTCGCTAGCTCATAATCGGTCGGATTGCGCGACAGAACCATGCGTGCGCCGTATCTCAAACGATCATCGGTCTTATCAGCAGCCTTCAGCATGCGATCAGCCAGCGCTTCCGAGGCTTCCTGATAAACCGGATCATTCATCGTGACCAGAGCTTGTAAGGGTGTATTGGTGGGTATACGCCGTGCCAGGCTCACGTCATGATCGGAGGCATCGAAGATGAGAAAGCTCGGATAGCCGCTTGTCCGCTTGATGTACGTGTAAATTGCACGGCGATACCGGTTTGGACCCTTCGCGTCTACCCATTTGCTGTCGTTATAAACAGAGTTCCACACGCCCTCGGGCTGAGGAGGCATCACCGGAGGCCCGCCCATCGTATCGCTCAAAAGTCCGCTGGCGATCAGAGCTTGATCGCGAACCATCTCTGCCGACAGCCTCTGCTGCGGCCCCCGCGCCAGCAACCGGTTGCGCGGATCCCTTTCGGTCAGAGTCGGTGTAGATTTTGCGCTCTGGCGGTATGTCGCGCTGGTCACAAGTTCCCGTAACAGAGCTTTCATGTCCCAATGAAGATCGTTTTCAAAGTGAAGCGCGAGCCAATCAAGCAATTCGGGATGACTCGGCCTTTCCCCCATGCTCCCAAAATTTTCCAGAGTTTCGACGATTCCCGTGCCGAAAAGTTGTTCCCAATAGCGATTCACAGCGGTACGCGCAGTTAACGGCTGTTCTGGACTGAAGAACCACTTAGCCAGTGTCCAGCGATTCCGAGGAGCGTTGGCCGGAAGTCGCGGGAGAAGGCCGGGCACATCCGGAGTCAAGGCAGGCCCGATCTTTGTGAGAAAATTTCCCCTCTCGAACTCCATGGTCTCGCGCTTCTCGTAGTCCGGTTGCTCGGCCATCACGGGAGTTTCGACGCTCGGTATCTTCTTCAACTGTTGGGTGAGTGTCGAAAGGCGCATCAGGTTGCTGCGATATTCCTGATCTCGAATCAGCTCTGACCAGCACGAATCAGAACTGGCCGACAAACGCGCACGCCTTACATGCGCTGGTTTGTCGTTCACGTTCTGTGTTTGCGTAAGCCGGACTTTTATCCGGCTACCGGGCGTCAGCTTCAACGGGTTGTCGGGCAATCCGATCGTCCAGTGCGTGCGAAACAGGTTGGGATTTGCTGCAAAACCGCCGGCCAATCCACTCCTGGAGCCAAATCGGATGGCCCGAGCAATCGCGCTCCTGAGATCGTCTTCAGAGTCGGGAACGAAATAACGGAAGCGGATCTTGTCCGGGTGGCCGTTCGGCTGGATCGCCCAGGCTTCGACCTGATCAACAATAAAACCGTCCTCCGGATTGTGCCGGGCCGCCTCTCCGGATGTGGGCAGCACCTCGATGCGCAAAGCCGTTATTGTTTGCACATCTGCTGTTGCCACTAATTCATAAACCGACTTCCCCGGAGTATTGGCAGCAGCCCGCATCTCGCCGTCTTGGACCTGGAAAGGGATGGATGCATTTGCGACCTGCGATCGCGACCGTTTCCTGTCTTCAGTAATTGTCGAAAGTAAATACTTTCGCTGGTCCTTTTTCTCCTTCGGAGACAGCTTGTCCTTGTCCAACACTGCAAGTTCTCGTTCTGAATTCGCCGCTTCCCATTCCAGCGCGAGCGCCTCATTCGCTGAGGCGGTACTGATGGGCCATGGCATCCACTTCGCCTGGCTCTCCAGTTGCCGGCCCAAATTTACCGTCGCATCACTAAGCTTGGCGATCTCCTGTTGCAGGCTCCAGGCTTCTTCATATCTCTTCTTATCCTTTGGAACACGCAAGACGGGAGTGTCCTCAGGCAAGTCAGCGTCGCGAGAGGTATTGAAGAAGGCCAGAGATTTGTAGTACTCAACGTGTCGAATGGGATCGTACGGGTGAGAATGGCATTGTACACAGTTGATCGTCAGTCCATTCAAGACCGACCATGTGGTCGCCGAACGGTCCATGGCTGCGATCAACCGGAACTCTTCGTCGTCTGTACCGCCTTCATCGTTGTTGGGAGTCTGGCGGTGAAATGAAGTTGCGATCTGATCTTCAAATGTGGCACCGGGCAGCAGGTCACCCGCGATTTGTGTGATCACAAACTTGTCGTACGCTACATTACGATTGAAGGCTTGAATAACCCAATCACGATACGGCCATACACCCGGCCGCTCCCGGTCGGCTTCGTAGCCTTTGGTGTCCGCATAGCGCGCCAGGTCCAGCCACAGTGCGGCCCAACGCTCGCCGTAGCGAGGTGAAGCGAGCATTCGATCCACTTGTTTCTCATAGGCATTAGGCGAAGAATCGGCCAGAAACGATGCCTGCTCCTCGAGTGTGGGTGGAAGTCCGGTAAGGTCAAAGGAAGCCCGGCGCAGCAGTTCGCTTTTATCGGCTTCGGGCGAGGGTGCCAGCCGTTCTTTCTCCAGCCGAGCGAGAATGAACCGGTCCAGGGGTTGACGAACCCAGTCCGACCGCTTCACCGCGGGTAGAGGCTGCGGCTTGGGAGCCACAAAAGCCCAATGATCTTCCCACTTGGCCCCTTCCTTAATCCACTGGCGAAGCAATTTGATTTGTTGGGCAGTAAGCGGAGGCGAGTGATATGGCATCCGCGCGTCAGGGTCAGACGAAGTTACCCGCCGAATCAATTCCGATTCATCCGGATGACCGGGCACGATCGTCCGCCGTCCAGACTTGCCGGTGCCGAGGGCTTCCTCACGGAAAATAAACGACACGCCATTTTTCTGGCGGACGCCGCCATGACACTGCACGCAGTTCTGATTCAAAATTGGCTGAATATCGCTACTGAAACTGATGGGCGCATGGGACATCTTTCGAGCGAACCATGCTCCCATAGCGGTACCAATGAGGACGACCGCAACAAGCACCACGACACTTCGCTGTCGACGGGATGGGGATGGGGCGTCGAGCATACTGCCATATAAGTATAAGCAGCATGTAGCCCAATCCAGAAAGGATTAACGCAAAAAAAGTTTCACCTGTGCAGGGATTGACCGCGAAGCCTGGTGCCAGTTAGTACGGGATCTTGTTCGGCTTTTCCTGCCAACTCCGAAAGGCAGCGAGCGCTTCCTCTCGCATCATCTGCAACATGGGAATCTTGCGCTGGGAGAAAGGCTGAGCAATCTGTTGGTAGATGAAGGAATCGTCGAAGCCGACTTTGGACGCATCGGCGGCAAGATTGCCGAAATGAATTCGGCTGAGGTGTGCCCAGTAGATCGCGCCAAGACACATCGGGCAGGGTTCGCATGAAGTGTAAATTTCGCAATCCGCGAGAGTGAATGAGTTCAAGCGCGCGCAAGCCTCGCGGATCGTGACGATCTCAGCGTGCGCGGTGGGGTCGTTGTCGATCGTGACGCGATTGACGCCCTCCGCAATGATTTTGCTGTCTTTCACGATGACGGCGCCGAAAGGGCCACCTTGGCCAGAGAGGACATTATCGAGGGAGAGTTGAATGGCGCGGGCCATGAAAGGGTTGTCCATGTGGTATTCGCTCATTGCATGGTTGCGGTATGTGTTGCCGGCAACCTGCGAATCCGGGCAAATGGGTCGACATGGACTCGTCCGCAGCCGTTTCGCTGAGAAGGGAGTATAAGCCGGATCGTTGAAAATAATAAGACTGTTCTGGCGATACGGACAATCGGCCTTTTCACATTGAAAACGAGGAGCCTTCCGGATAGGCTTTACGTCCAAGTTGGGGATTCAGGAGCAGATCGCAGGTTTGCGGGCGTTTCTATCACGCCGGATCGTGACGCCACACGGAGTCCAGCCGGGCGCGATCCTAGTAGAGGGGGAGCGAATCCGGGACGTGGTTGCGCAGAACGAGGTGCCGGCAGAAGCCGCTCGGGAAGATTTTGGCGACGCGGCGTTGCTGCCGGGATTGGTCGATTCGCACGTTCACATCAACGAACCAGGAAGGGCCGACTGGGAAGGGTTTTATACCGCGACGCGCGCAGCGGGAGCGGGTGGCTACACCATGTTGGTGGACATGCCACTCAATTGCGTGCCGGCGACGACAACAATGCCGGCGCTCGAGGCCAAGCGGCGGGCAGCACAGGGCAAATGCCGTGTCGACTGGGGCTTGTGGGGAGGGGTTGTAAAGAACAATCAGCAGGAGATCGAGGGGCTCGCCCGAGGTGGCGTGCTCGGTTTCAAGTGTTTCCTTGTGCATCCCGGCGTCGAGGAATTCACGATGGTGAGTGAGGAAGATTTGCATGCGGCCCTGCCGCTCCTGGCAAAGACTGGACTGCCGCTCCTCGTTCATGCGGAACTGCCCGGATCGATCGACGCTGCGATGAAGCGCTTGCACAATGCAGATTGGACCCGTTATGAAACCTTTTTGCAGTCGCGACCTGATGAAGCAGAACTGGCTGCTATCTCTTTAATGCTGTCCTTGTGCCGTGAATACCGATTTCGACTGCACATCGTACATCTGGCGACAGCGATGGCATTGGAGATGCTGCGTTCTGCGCGGGCGGAACGGCTCCCCGTGAGTGTTGAATCCTGCCCGCACTATCTCCATCTGGAAGCCGAACAGATTGCGGACGGATCGACCCAATGCAAATGTGCGCCACCGATCCGCGGGCAACAGAATCGGGAACAACTGTGGCAGGGTCTGCGCGATGGCGTAATCGATATGGTGGTCTCGGATCATTCGCCCTGCCCCCCGGCCATGAAGCGAATGGAGTTGGGAGACTTTCAGACGGCTTGGGGCGGGATTGCAAGTCTCGCGATGGCTCTCCCGGTGATGTGGACTGAAGCGCAGCAGCGCGGATTTTCGCTTGCCCACATCGCCCGTTGGATGTCCCAGAATCCAGCGCAACTTGCCGGATGCTCCTTGAACAAGGGCCGGATTGCCGCCGGTTGCGACGCGGACTTTATCGTGTTTGAGCCCGAGTCAGAGTTCACCGTGACCGGCGATCGGCTGTATCAGCGCCACGCCATCTCGCCATACATGGGTGAAACGCTCCGAGGTGTGGTGAAACGGTGTTATCTGCGAGGGCAGTTATGTTTTCAGGATGGTGAATTTCCGGGAGAGCCGAGGGGACGCGAGTTCCGCGCACAAGCATGAAGGCAGATCAAATCGTCGGAGCGTCTGTCCCGCGCAAAGAGGGGCACGACAAGGTAACGGGACGAGCACAATACGTCGATGACATCACTCTACCCGCAATGATTTATGGAGCCACGGTGCGGAGTAGCATCCCTCGTGGCAAGATTCGGCAAATTTCTTTCCGACCCGGCATTGCGTGGGATGAGTTTGTCATCGTTTCCGCAAAAGACATTCCAGGTCAGAACTGCGTCGCACTCATCGCAGACGATCAGCCATGCCTCGCAAACGGCGCCGTAAACCATCCGGAGGAACCGGTCCTCCTTTTAGCGCATCCGAACCGCCACGTTCTTCACAAAGCGGTTACCGCAATCGAGATTGAATACGAGCCATTGCCAGCGTTGTTCACGATCGAAGAGAGTGAACGTCAGGTAGAGATCATCTGGGGGCAGGACAACACGTTCAAGACTTATCTGGTTGAAAAGGGTGACGTCGACGCAGTTTGGGCCGATGCCGACTACATCGTCGAAGGGGAATATACGACCGGTGCGCAGGAGCAACTTTACATCGAGAACAACGGAGTGATTGCCGCCTTCGATACTGAACGGGGAATCACGCTCTGGGGTTCGCTGCAGTGTCCGTATTACGTGCACAAGGCGCTGATGAAGTTGTGTAACCTTCCCGAAAACAAAGTTCGTGTGGTACAGACCGAGACCGGCGGTGCGTTTGGAGGAAAGGAAGAGTATCCGTCGATGATCGCCGGGCACGCGGCACTGTTGGCCATGAAATCAGGCAGACCGGTAAAAATAGTCTATGACCGTATGGAAGATATGGTCGCGACAACCAAACGCCATCCATCACGAACGCGACACCGGACTGCTGTTACACGCGAAGGGAAGATTCTCGGCGGTGAAATTGAATTTGTTATCGACGGCGGAGCCTATTCGACTCTGTCGTCAGTCGTGTTGTCGCGCGGAACCATTCATGCAGGCGGCCCCTACTATTGGCCGACCGTTCGCATCCGCGGAAAGGCCTTTGCCACAAATGCCCCTCCTCACGGGGCGTTCCGGGGATTCGGCGCCCCTCAAAGTCTGTTTGCGATGGAGCGCCACATGGACCGCATTGCTGAGGTGGTGGGCGTTTCTGCGGTGGAGATTCGCCGCCGAAATTTCCTGAAGAGCGGCCAAACGACGACGACGGAACAGGTGATCCATGAACCGATCGATCTCGATCAGTTGCTCGAAAAGGGGCTTGCGCTCTCGGACTATCGTCCGAAGAAACAACGATTCCAACGGGAAAATGCGTCCACAACTCGCAAGAAGGGAATCGGCATCGCGACATTTCTTCACGGAGCGGGGTTCACAGGTTCCGGTGAGCGCTACTTGGCGTCGGTGGTCGGTGTCGAAGGTTGTGCGGACGGCCGCGTGCGAGTGCTTGTGTCCAGCACTGAATTCGGACAGGGAACAAATACAGTGTTATGCCAGATTGCAGCGCAAGAGTTAAGTCTGCCGTATGACGCTGTTGAAATTGCTCAACCGGATACGGAGCAAGTACCGAATAGCGGTCCGACGGTCGCTTCACGCACTGTCATGGTAGTGGGGAAGCTGGTGCAATCGGCGGCGCATGGCCTTCGGCAAACCCTGATGAATACTGGGCTTCTTCGCGAGGGCTATTCGCGCGAGGAATTTTGCGATGCTTGTTCGAGATACGTTGCGGAGCGAGGAGAGTTCAAATCATGGGCTCGGTATGAGCCACCTCCCGGGATTTTCTGGGACGACGAAAAGTATCGCGGCGAAGCCTATGCAGCGTACGCATGGGCTGTTTACATCGCCGAGGTCAGCGTAGATCTCGCAACTTACTCCGTCGCCGTCGATGACTTTGTGGCTTTGCAGGAAGTAGGCAAGGTTCTTAATCCCGTATTGGCCCGCGGCCAGATTACCGGCGGGGTGGCGCAGGGCATCGGCTATGCTCTGTACGAGAAAGTCGTCTGGCAACAGGGCCGCATGCAGAACGGACAGATGACCAATTACATTATGCCGACGTCAGCCGACTTGCCTCCGATCCGCGTGTTCTTTGAAGAATTGGGCAATGTACATGGAGCCTTCGGGGCGAAAGGAATCGGAGAGTTGCCTATGGACGGGCCGGCGCCGGCGATCGTGAACGCCATTGAAGACGCTCTCGGTCTGCGCTTCGACGCGCTTCCGGTGCTTGCGGAAGATATCTTCCAGGCGCTGGCCACGAAGTCCGGAGCAGAGAGCAACTCGCCTATCCCGCAAGGTGTGCAATGAGCGATTCCCGTCGGCAGAGCGAGATCTCGCTGGTTGTTAATGGCGAGCCGAAGAACCTGCGCGTTTATCCGATGGAAAGGTTGCTCGATGTATTGCGACGGCAACTCGGGCTTACGGGGGCGAAGGAAGGCTGCGGGGAAGGGGAGTGCGGGTCGTGTTCGGTACTCGTGGATGGCGTTCTGGTGAATAGTTGCCTGGTGCCGATACTGCAAGCGGATGGAACAAACATCATTACCATTGAAGGACTCACCGAGGCACGGGAGTTGCACCATTTGCAACAGGCATTCCTCGAGTGCGGTGGCTCGCAGTGCGGGATTTGTACGCCCGGCATTATCATGGCCGCCTGCTATCTGTTGAGCAAGAAGCCACAGCCCAAGTCGGAAGATATCAGAGAGGGGTTGTCAGGCAACCTGTGTCGATGTACCGGATATGCGCAGATTTGTGAAGCGGTTTCGGAAGCGGCCGCCGTTGACAATGCAAAGCGCAAGAATGCAACCGGTGTAAACGACTGATGAGAGCAGATCCTGCGGACTACGAATTGACGGCGCCCGGCAGTCTTTCGGCGGTCGTGTCTTTGCTGGCGCAAGCGCCGAGCGAGTGGTTGCCCATTGCCGGGGGAACGGATGTGATGGTGCAATTTGCATCCGGAAAACTCGCGGCGCGAAAGCTGGTGAGTCTCTGGAATCTCGCCGAGTTGCGGCGCATTGATGTCACCCCCGCCGAAGTCATCATCGGGGCTTGCTGCACGTACACCGATGTGCTCAGTCACGAGATCCTCTTACGAGAATTCCCGTTGCTGGCGAGCGCGGCGCGGTGGACGGGCGGAATTGCGAACCAGAATCGGGGGACGCTGGGGGGAAATATCGTGAACGCGTCGCCGGCTGCTGACTCGTTGCCGGCCTTGTTGGTCTACGAAGCGGAGCTGATTCTGGTCTCGGTTCGTGGTGAGCGCCGAATCCCGTACGTGGATTTTCATACCGGGTATAAACAGACTGTCCTCGCTCCCGGCGAATTGATTCGCGCAGTCTGCCTCGCAAGACGATTCACAGCTTGTGTCTCATATTCACGCAAGGTTGGTGCGCGGAACGCGCAGGCGATCTCCAAGGTTTGTGTCGCCGCGTTGGGACGAGTTGTGAGTGGGACAGTCGAAGATGTTCGTATAGCCGCCGGCAGTGTGGCGCCAACGCCCGTGCGCCTGCGGGAAACGGAGCGCGCCGTGAGGGGGAAGAGGATCGATGATGCTCTTGTGTCGCAAGCCCGGAAGACCGCGGTGAGCGAGATCCGCCCGATCGACGACATCCGGTCGACTGCCGCCTATCGCGCGGCGGTGACGGGAAACTTGGTGGCGGAGTTCTTGCAAATGTTGCAAGCGGGGGGTAAGAGCGGATGAGCGTTCTGGTGCGCTGGAATCTGCTCTCGGTCCAGGATGCGATCCGGGAAGTTCTGCCTTGCTGCGGTTCCGATGGATGGGCGCACCAGTTAGTGGCACGAAGACCTATCCCCGACGAATCGTCTCTGGTCGCCGCTTCCGACGAGATTTGGGGCAGGCTTAACACCGAGGATTGGCTGCAGGCATTTTCTAAACATCCCCGAATTGGAGAACGGGAAGCACCGACAGAGGCTCCGTCGACGTCAGCAATCTGGTCAGCGCAGGAACAACAAGGCGTTGCCGCCGCCGGTGAATCGATTCAGGCTGCCCTGGTTCAGGGCAATCTGGAATATGAGCAGCGGTTTGGGCGTGTGTTTATCGTATGCGCCACCGGCAAGTCAGCGGCGGAGATGTTGGAGATCTTAAGCTTGCGGTTGCGGAACGACGATGCCACGGAGTTGCATGAAGCGGCCGAAGAGCAGCGTAAGATTACGAACACTCGCTTGAAGAAATGGCTCTCGCAATGAAACGCATTTCGACCCACGTTCTGGATGTAAGTCGCGGCAAACCGGCAGGCGGCGTCCCGGTGCATCTGGAATGCCAGCACGCTTCTGGGCAATGGCGCTTGGTGCAGTCTGCCCACACCGATCCCGACGGACGTTGCAGTCAATTGCTTCCGAGCGATGACTTGCCATCGGGCCTCTATCGGCTGACATTTGAAACTTCGGCATACTTTGGTGCGCTCAAGATCGAGGGGCTTTACCCAGTGGTTCACATTACCTTCCATGTGCGCGACGGTGAAACGCAGTTCCATCTTCCATTGTTATTAAGCGCGAACGGCTATACCACTTATCGGGGGAGCTAAGAGTGGATTTCTCAATCCGAGAGTGGCTGAACCTTGCGGTGCGATGGTTCCACGTTTTCGCGGGGATCATGTGGGTCGGCCAGACCTATTACTTCACCTGGCTGGACGGACAATTCACGAAGCTCGAAAAACAAGCGGCCGCAGGTGGCACAGCCTCGTCAATCTGGATGGTGCACAGCGGAGGTTTTTACACCGTCGAAAAGAAGAAATCACTGGGAGTAAGTGCAGAGTCAGTTCGATGGTTTCGATGGGAAGCACTCATGACCTGGCTTGCGGGCATGGTGCTGCTGGTGCAGGTCTACTATCTAGGTGCGGGACTGACCGATCCAGATGTGGCCAACATCTCCAAGCCTGCAGCAGTTGCGATCGGATTTGGAGCGCTTTTATCGGGATGGCTGATTTACGACTTCGGTTTGCGCTCGCCACTGGGCAGATCACCTGCGGCTTTTATGCTGTTCGGCTTCGTGATGACGGGGGTATTTTCTTGGGGGCTGATCCATGTCTTAAGCGGACGTGCGGCCTACATCCACATGGGAGCAGTTTTTGGGACGATCATGACGGCGAACGTGTGGCTCCGGATACTGCCAGCGCAGCGGAAAATGCTCTTCGCTGCCGCATCGGGGACCAAGTTTGACTCCGCGCTCGGCGCGCAGGCGAAATTGCGATCGAAACACAATACCTTTCTGGCCGTTCCCGTAGTGTTTCTGATGTTAAGCAACCATTATCCTGTCGCGACTTATGGGAGCCGCTACGCGTGGCAAACGCTGGTCGTGCTCGTCCTGGTGGGGTGGATTGCAGCCAAGGTTATCCGAGAAGCTTAGAGATCGAACATAGTGCATCGATATACTGGGCGCTTGTGAACGCAGAGATCGGACAACTCGCACAAGAAGTGATTGCGCGCTGCCGCAAACTCGCAACGTTCTCCGAAGACTCGGGCAGCCTGCGGCGAACCTTCCTGTCGCCGCCCATGCACGACGTACATCGAGAAATCGCAAGTTGGTTACAGCCATTCGGGACAATGCTGCAGATCGATGCTGCAGGAAATTGGCGTGCTCTCTATCCGGCTGCGGGGCCGGCGGCGCCGCGTGTGCTGATTGGTTCGCATCTTGACACTGTGCCCAATGCCGGGGCCTTCGACGGCATTCTTGGCGTGGCGCTCGCAATCGCTCTTCTCAGAGTACTGAATGGGCGCCGCCTTCCTTACGCAATCGAGATCGTAGGTTTTTCTGACGAAGAGGGCGTACGGTTCGCGACACCGTTTCTCGGTAGCTGTGCCCTCGTGGGCCGCTTCGATGACAATCTGATGGATAGGCAAGACTCGCAAGGAATTTCAGTGCGAAAGGCCATCCATGATTTCGGGTTGAACCCCGAGAGGATCGGAGATGCTGTCCTGGGAGACGATGTCTGCGCGTATCTTGAGTTTCACATCGAGCAGGGACCAGTGCTAGAAAGCCTCGCATTGCCACTAGGCGTCGTCGACGCCGTCGCGGGCCAGAGTCGGCTCGAGTTTATATTTAAGGGACGCGCGAATCATGCGGGGACGACGCCAATGAATATGCGTTTTGATGCCCTGTCTGGCGCGGCGGAGTGGATCGCGGCGGTCGAACGCATGGCAAGAAGCGATCTGGGGTTAGTTGCGACCGTGGGAGCTGTGCAAGCGAAACCTGGCGCGGTCAATGTGATTGCGGGCGAGGCTCGACTCAGCCTTGATGTACGGCATCCCGGCGATGACATTCGAATGCGTGCCGTCGAAGATCTGATCCGGGACGCGCAAGCGATCGCGCGAAGACGTGGGTTGACGGTAGGTTGGAACGAGCACATTAACCAACGCGCCGTGCAGATGGACCTCGATCTCATTACTCAGATAGAAGAAGCAATCCGGAAGTCTGGATGCAAGCCTCACCGCATGGTAAGCGGCGCCGGTCATGATGCCATGATCCTGGCCGAAAAAGTCCCTTCCGGAATTGTTTTCATCCGGACACCAGGCGGCATCAGCCACGATCCGGCGGAATCGGTCCTGGTCGACGACGTTGCGATGGCGATCGAGTGCGGCTCCCATCTGCTGGACCAATTCCCAGTATCGTCCGCATTCCAGAAAAGGACGTGCCGTGCATAACTTGATTCACAGCAACCTCGGACAAACACGAAGTTCACAGCACGGGAATCATCTGCTGCTAACGCCAGACACGTTTGTGCGCACCGCGCTTCCTGGCATGAAGGGATGCGCGGCCGTCGTGCATGTAGGACCCGCGCTCGGCGCGGCATTTGTGCAATACACGGCAGAGTTCGAGCAGGGTGGGGAGCTGGGCGAAACCTCGGCGCAACGATTTCTCTACGTGATGGATGGTGCTGTCACTTTGGAGTTGAGCGGCAAACGAAGTGAACTTGGCGTCCGCGGATTTGCTTATATCCCCCAGGGTGAGGTGCATCAAGTCACCGCTTCCAAAATTAGCCGGGTTGCTGTGATCGAAAAGGGGTACCAGGCATTGACGTCCCACAAAGCGCCCCAGGCAATTGTCTCCACCGAAGATGTGATCGTTGCACGCGCGCTGAATGACGATCCCGACCTGCAGGTGAAGTGCCTGTTGCCCGACGAGTTCGACTTAGATTTTGCGGTGAATACGATGGTTTATCGGCCTGGCGCTGCGTTGAGTCAGGTCGAGATTCATGTGATGGAGCACGGGCTGATCATGTTGGAAGGCGGTGGAATTTACCGGCTCGGTGATTCGTGGTACCCCGTGACGGCGGGCGACTTTATCTGGATGGGACCATGGTGTCCGCAGTGGTTTGGCGCGATTGGAAAAGTCCCCGCAAAGTATCTCATCTATAAGAACTGGAACCGGCATCCCCTGTCTGGATCTCGATGAAGCTCTCGATCGACCAGTCGCGTCTTCTTTCCGAGATCGATTCACTCGCGGAATTCTCCGATGCCGAGCCGCCTGCGGTGACCCGGGTTGTGTTCACGCCGACAGATCTGAAAGCACGCGCGTGGGTCAAGGATCGCTGCAAAGATGCGGGGCTCGTGATATGGGATGACCCGATCGGCAACACATTCGCTCGCTGGGTGGGGTCGGATCCACATGCGCCAGCGGTTGGTACCGGTTCTCACATCGATGCCATTCCGAACGCAGGCAAGTATGACGGTGTTGTCGGCGTTCTGGGCGGACTCGAAGCCATTCGCGCCTTGCAGGCCGCAGGGCTTCAACCGAAGCACTCCATCGAGCTGTTGATCTTCGCAACCGAAGAACCCACACGCTTTGGGATTGGCTGCCTTGGCAGTCGCCTGCTTTCGGGTGCACTCTCCGCTGACGCTGCGCGCAAACTAACCGACCCAGAGGGCGCCTCGGTCGAGGCCGTCCGCCGCCAGGCCGGTCTCGCGAGAGAGTTGGATCAGGTGAGACTGCCTGAGGGATATTACAAAGCGTTCGTCGAATTGCATATCGAGCAGGGACCATTGCTGGAGCAGGATCGCAAGCAGTTGGGCGTAGTCGAAAGAATCGCAGCTCCTGCTAGCTTGCGGTTGACGATCGAAGGGTCGGGCGGACACGCCGGCGGCGTTTTGATGCCGGACCGCCGGGATGCGCTGTGCGCTGCCGCAGAACTGATTCTAGCCATCGAAAATGCGGCGCGAGGCAGCGGCGCGCACGACACCGTGGCGACCGTAGGGATGTGTGATGTGTTTCCAGGTGCTGTGAATAGCATTCCCGCCAAAGCCAGATTGAGCGTTGATATTCGCGACACCGACCTTCAACGGCGAGACAGAGTGATGCGATCCCTTGAGGAAGCCTGCCGCGCAACGGCCGCCAGCCGTCAAGTGGCAATTCACACAGAACTGCTCAATGTCGACGCGCCAGCCGAATGTCAACCCGCGATCGTAGCGGTTCTGGCGCAGGGATGTGAGAAGCACGGATTCAGTTTTCTGCGCATGACCAGTCGTGCGTACCATGACTCGCTTTTCATGTCGCGGATTGCGCCGATGGCCATGCTGTTCATTCCATGCCGGAATGGTTACAGCCATCGCCCAGATGAATACGCCTCTCCGGAAGACATCGCTCGCGGCGCCCTGGTTCTCGCTGAGACGCTCGCGATGTTAGCAGCGTGATCACACGGCGCGGTCGTCGAGCGCGAGAATACCCTCACGGAATATGAGGAACTTGATTTTCCCGTTCCGCCCAATGGTCCACAATGTCACGTACAACTTTATCGCCGACCATCTGGGCGGCCTCCAGAGAAGGGATGTAGGCCGAGTAGTTGCCAGAGACCATTTCCGTGAGACTCTCAGCCGCGCTTGTGCCCGGAGGTTCACGATCGTAGTTGCTTACCGTGCGCAGAACGAGCACCCGTTGCAAATCCGCGCGTCCAGCCTGACTCAGGAAAGTAAGCGCCTGCAGGGTCCCGGAATCCTCCATAGCCGCGACCATGTAATTCCCTTTGCCGCTGGTGTAGTAGCGGGTCCACTCATTCGCCCAGTCGTCCAACTTTGAGCCGTGCCAGAATGTGCCGGCGGAGAGCGTTGCCCCTCTCGTCACGAACGGTGGTCTCAGCGCATTGGGAAAGCCGGGGAAGCGGGAGCGGAATCTGCGCAGCGTGTCACTATCGGGCAACGTGACCCGTTCCGTGAGTCGTAGAGCCCACTCCACAAGCCCCGGGTTGACAGCATACGCTTCGCCGTAGTCCGCCACTGCCGGTTGTTCGTACGGCGTGCCTTTGCGGAGCGGAACATATCCCGTTGTCCAACCTGCGGGGATCTGGCGGCCGTCAATTTCAAACGCCAGATCACCGTCTACGACATAATCAGCCCATACGGCCGATCCAAGAGACACATCGGCAGGATCGCCTCCCCCGATTCCCGCCACAATCCAATACGCTTTCGTGAGGTCGAATCTTGGGTCCAATCCGAGCGCCATCACCGAGGCGGCGGCCTTCGCGGTCCCAACTCCTGTGAGCATTCCCAATACGCCGTCTTTGTTCAACCGGACATGGTGATATCCCGCCGGAAGCGGAAATACCTGGTCAAGATGTTCACGTTCGACCCAGAGCTGAAACTCGCCAGGAGTGTCGCCCGTATCCTCTCCTCGTTCGAACATCGTGACTACGACGACCTTTACAGGAATCGGTGGCGGAGAAGCAGTCGACTGAGCAATCATCGGACTGCCGGTGACTGCGAGCAACAAGAGCCGGGCCAGCGCACATCGGGCGAAGCCGCTCATCGCGAAGCAATCTCGCGAATTCGCGCGTACCCAGGCTTGATCGTCTTATAGATCAGGTCACAACGCTGGTCGTAGGGCAGGAACGCACTCTTCATCGCATTGATGGAAATTTTCTCGAAATCATTGAGAGTAAGCCCGAAGGTTTCCGCGGCGGCTTCAAATTCCCGAGTCATCGAGGTGGCGCTCATCAGCCGGTTATCGGTGTTGAGCGTCACGCGGAATTTCTGTTGGTACAGAACCTTGAACGGATGCTGTTCGAGACTGGGCGTCGCACCCGTGTGGACGTTGCTGAGGAGGCATATCTCGAGGGGGATGCGCTTGTCGAGAACATACTGCGCGAGATCGCCCAATTTGACCGCCTCACCATCGGCGATAGCGATGTCATCGATCAGGCGAGTCCCGTGACCGATGCGGTGTGCTCCGCAGTACTGGATGGCTTGCCAGATCGACTCCTTGCCGAATCCTTCCCCCGCGTGAATGGTGATGTTGAAGTTCTCTCTCTGGATGTAGTGAAAGGCGTCGACATGTTTCTTCGGCGGATAACCGCCTTCCTCTCCAGCCAGGTCGAAACCTACGACTCCGCGTTCGCGAAAGTCGACCGCCAGTTCCGCCATTTCGAGCGAGACGTTCATGTTGCGCATTGCACAGATCAGCAATCCCGAGCGGATGCCGAAATCCTGGCGGCCGCGCGCCATTCCTCGAAGCACGGCCGAGACCACCTGTTGGTGCGTCAGTCCCTTGTGTGTGTGGAAAATGGGTGCGAAGCGAGTCTCGTAGTAGACGATTCCGTCGCGACTGAGGTCCTCGGCCTGCTCGTAAGCGACTCGCTCCAGCGCGTCCTCGGTCTGCATTACCGCGATGGTGTGCCGAAAGCCTTCCAGGTATTTAGCAAGGCTGCCTTGGTTTGCGCCCTGATGAAACCAAGCTGCCAATTCCGTGGCGTTCGTGGTTGGCAATTCCGTGTAATGGTTGCTGGCGGCAAGTTCTATCATGGTGCGAGGCCGCAGCACGCCATCCAGATGCTCGTGGAGCAAAACTTTCGGCAAGCTCTGAAGCACCGACTTTTCGAGTCTGATCAAGAACTTTCTCGGTCGTAGCAATCAAATTCGGGGAGTGAGGCATTGTATCCCAGGAGCCGTTGTGAATCGCAGAGGATTCCGTGACCGTTTTCTGCTCTGGTGTACACTACCGTCCACTCACACGCCGGAGGAATGGTATCGACAATGGAGACGTCCGGGACGAATTCCGCGTACGGACTTCGACGCGGAGTCCTGTCCCAGATGGAAACGCTGGCGCAATCCGTTTCGACGATGGCGCCGACCACAACTCCAGCCGCGACCATACCTCTGGTATGCGCGCTTGCTGGCGACGGTACCTGGCTCGGATACGCTTTAGCCACCGTCGCAGTTCTGTTAGTCGCTCTCTGTGTCGCCCAATTTGCGCGGCATTCCTCATCTCCCGGATCGCTCTACAGCTATGCCTCGAGCGTTTTGCCGCCCTGGCTGGGAGCGACCGCCGCGTGGAGTTTGTTGCTGGCGTATGTAGCTACTGGTTCGAGCGTAATCGGTGGCTTCTATCACTACGGCAACTTATTCATGCGAGACGCCGGCAAACACACGACATCGGCCGTGCTACTCGCGATCGCCGTCACCGTGGTTTCCATGTGGATCGCCTACCGGGATGTGCAGATCTCTGCGCGCTTGATGTTGTGGATCGAAGCGGTATCGGTGTCGCTGATTTTCATCCTGGTCATCGTGGTACTCGCCCGGCACGGAACTCACCTCGACTGGCAACAACTGCGTTTGCGGCATATGACCGGTAGCGGACTGCGTCTCGGATTGGTGCTGGCGCTTTTCAGCTTCGTGGGCTTCGAGAGCGCGACGACACTAGGTTCAGAGGCACGCGAGCCGCTCAAGACAATCCCCCGCGCAGTCATTCAGAGTGCAGTTCTCGCGGGTGCCTTCTTTACCCTTACTGCGTACGCCGAGGTGCTCGGATTTCGCAGCGTCGGACAAGACCTCGGAGCCAGCCCAGCTCCCATGCGTGTGCTCGCAGAAGTGGGCGGACTTCCGGTGCTCGGACTCTTGATCGACATTGGGGCTCTGGTGAGTTTGTTCGCGGGAACGCTCGCCTGCATCACGGCTGCGGCCAGAGTGCTCTTGCTAATGGCTCATAATGGGCTGGCCCATTCCTCTTTGCAAGCCACGCATTCTCGCAACGAAACTCCGAGCCGCGCAGTGCTGGTGACAGGAATGGCCGCGCTGATTCCAGTGGTAGTGCTTGCCGCACGCGGAGCGAGCGGACTGGACGTTTACGGGTGGATGGGCTCTCTGGCCACGTACGGCTTCATCGTGACCTATGCTCTCGTAAGCATAGCACTGCCGCGCTACCTACGAGATCACGGTGCATATCGCAGCCAGGCTCAGATCATTTCCTGGTTAGCTTGTGGAGCGATGGTGATGGCCCTGGTAGGCAATCTATACCCTGTTCCGGATGGCCCCTACGGAAAGTTGCCATACATCTATCTGATTTTCTTGCTGGCCGGGCTCTTGAGCTTCGCAGTTCGTGGGCGAACTCCACGCACAGGATTGGCTGAAGCGGAAGACTAGGGCTGCGTTTCAGACTCGGGTTGCGACAGCAAAAGCAGCACAATGCCAATTACCATGAACATCCGGGACGCGGAGTCTTGACCGTTCCAAGTTTTTGACTGCCACATCAGAAACCACTCGCCTCCAATGTCCAAAAACGCGATCAGCCACATGAGTAGGCTCAGGGTTAGTGCCACCACGGCTGTCCGCTTTGCGTGACTAAAAATGCTTGCCGGTGCCGAGATCGTTCGAATGAGTCGAAACCCTCCCCACCAGCAGAGCATCATCACGATCGATTCCCAGGCGATGACGCAAACGTAAAATGCGGTTTGCCAGCGGGGAGAATTCAAGGCGCGCCACATTCCATGGTTCCCGGGCAGCGTTGAATCCATCATCATCACATGACGGACGAACTGGTAGTTGGAGTTGTAGTCGGTCAGGTTGTTGATGACAACCAACGTGTAAAACAATGCCACGCCAAAAATCAGCACAACCTTGGCGGCACGTAACGTCATGGTTTCTCCGGAAGCGAGAAAGTTTTAAAGTACGCGATGAGAGCACTAAGAGTGGCGTCATCGTACCCAGGATTCGGATACATCTCAGCCCGTGGATTCTCCGCCTGCGGGTAGCGAACGTATCCGGCAAAATATTTCGGGGACGCCGTTGCCCACGCGGACAAAACGAGCCAGGGATGTCGGGCTTTCTGGCCACCCACCTCACCCGCGTTGTGGCACCGCAAACAATTCTGCTGTGCGATTCGATACCCGGCCTGTACGGTTGCATCCGATGCGTTGGGTCCACGTGGTGCAATTCGGTCAAAGAAATCCTTCTCGTTCTGGAATTCCACCCGGACCACTCCCCACGGCACTTGTGGTTCCTCACTATGCGCAAGAATCTTCAAACCTGGCTTAAATTCGGAATGGGAGATCATGTACGGGCCCATCGACTGATTATTTCCCTCCGTACTCTTCGGCCATCGCCCCGGTGCGTGTCCGTTTACTTCCAGCACGAGCATCGGATGATGATCGACGAGATAGGCGCGGGTGTAGTGTGCGTGATACTGGTCGCTGCAAATCGCGATCGCAAGATCGGAATCGGGATAAATAGCCAAGGCACGAATCAGGTGTTCAAGAAGTACCCCTTGAACCCGCGTCGGCTCCTTGAAATTTGTGTCGTCGCGAACTGTGTAGGTAACTTGCGGCAACGTGAGCAAGTCTTCGCGGGTCAAATAGCCCGTTGCACCAGGCAGCTCTTCGATATCACCTCCGATCTCAAGGTCGGTGGGACCGGTTCGCTTCGTGCGCGCTTTCAGGACGGGTTTGGCGTCATGTGCAGTTCTCGACTGGACGGCAGCGAGCGCGAAATGAAGCATCATCGCCGCAACGAAAACATTGGCGCAAACCACTGCTGTGAATCGGTTTGGCATGGCACATGGTACCGTGCTCGCCTCTGAATGCAAGCGGGAATTTGAGTCGCGTCTAAATCCATTGCGACCGTAAGTGCAATTGGGAGCGGCGTTTCGCAAAACGCCTGCGGATAGAAATATCTAATCGCAGCCAAAGAAATTATCACTAGCCTAGGAGCTACCGCAAGATTTTGAATTCGCGTACATTGCACGTCAACACTTTTCCAATGGTCGGCACAGTCCGAGTGGGCGGTTGCTGCGGACCATTGCAAACAGAGATCGATTCCGAGGGTTAGGACGACATTGCTGCGGAAGTGCATCCCTTAGCGACGAGGACCATGCTGCTATGTTGACTAGAATTCGAGTTTCGGCGCTGTTGCTTTTCCGCGTGACAGCGATCCTTCTGACGCTCAACGTTCAGGCTCAACAGACCCTGGGCGGCATCACAGGTACAGTTACGGACAAAACGGGGGGCGTCTTGCCTGAAACGCTCGTTACTCTGACGAGCGACCAGACATCGCTGACCCGTACCCAGAAGACGACCGCCAATGGCAGTTACGATATCGTCAATCTGCCGATCGGCACCTACACCGTGAGCTTCACGCATGAGGGATTCCAGACACAAAAAGTTCCTTCCATTCAGGTGCAGGCGGATCGCACTGCGACCGTGAACGTCAGCATGCCGGTAGGCCAGGTCGGTACGATCGTTGATGTTCAAGTTGCCGCTCTTCTGAATGCGGTCGACACGACTAACGGTTACATCCTCGAGAAAGATCAGATTGACAAGATTCCGTTGCCGACCGGAAGTTTTACCGGCATCGCGATCCTTTCGCCCGGTGTGAACGCGGAATTGTCAAGCGGTACCGGCGCGAACGCTGGCTTAGGGAATCAGCCGATTTGGGCCAATGGCCAACGCGACACCAGCAATACCTTCCTGTTGAACGGGGTTGACGCCAGCAACCTTTTTAACGGCAAGAGTACGAGTTCTGTGTCTTCGGCCCGCATCGTGAACAACACAGGCGTTTCTGGCGCTTCGAGCACGACCGCGGAAATCATTCAGAGTTCCGCCTCGCCTTATCTGGCAATTGGGCAGGCTTTGCCAACTCCGGCGCCTGAAACCGTTCAGGAATTTCGAGTGAATACTTCGATGTATGACGCCCAGCAAGGATCGACCAGCGGCGCGCACATCGACATGAGCACGGCCTCAGGTACGAATTCGATTCACGGGAGCGCATACGTTCATCGTGGCACAGACGCCCTCAATGGTGCCCCGTACTTTTACAAGCAAGACCCGAACATTCCGAAGAGTCAGGACGTGCCGCAGTTGCACCGCTACACACTCGGAGGAACACTGGGCGGTCCGATCATTAAGGACAAACTTTTTGGCTACCTGAGCTATCAGCATATTCACGCTTCAGACCTGGAAATTGGAACATCTCGTACCGCGGTGCCGTTCGGATTGACTGATGATCGCAGTCCACAAGCACTGGCGAACGTTGCTTCTGCCAACTGGGGCACCTCTGTCAATGCTGTGGTCGCCGCGAATCCGCCGGGAATGACTGGTCCGCTAAACATCGACCCTGTCGCCTACGCGCTGTTGACAGCCAAGTTGCCTAACGGCCAATTCTTGTTCCCTTCTGCTAATGCTGGCTACACTCCGACAATTAACTTCCCGGAGAACGTCTTCATTACGCAGCCTGCCTATTTCATTTCTGATCAAGCAGTTTCCAATCTCGACTTTTTGCCAACGTCCAAGGACACGCTGTCGTTGAAGTATTACTACCAACATGATCCGACGACAGCACCCTTTGGGTTTTCCTCGGTAGAAGGATTCGCACAGCACCTGGATGCAGGAAGCCAGGTGGCAAGCATTACGAATACGCAATCCATTACGCCAAATTTAAGCATCGCCGAGGTGTTCGGGTTTATTCGCGAGAAGATTTACAGCACCATTGGTCAACCCTTCAGCCCGCAATCTATAGGCATCAACACCTTCGGGTCGAACGTTTTCCCGGGAATTACCATCGTCGACGATCTCGGAAACTTTTCTTCGCAGAATACCGGGGGATGCCCGCCAAGTGCGCCGTGCGGCCCATTTAACGCCGGATTGAATATAGGCTCGACAGCCGCTTCGCAAGGGGCTTTCACCGGTATATTTCAGAACCGCTGGATGCCGTCCGCGAATGCTGTTTGGACCCACGGCAAACACACCATAACTTTCGGTGGCAGTTACTCCTACACCCAACTTAATGCCCGAGACAATAGAACGAACACTGGGATGGTAGGCTTCACGAATTTCGGCCAGTTCCTTACCGGACAACCCATCACCTACACTGCCGACGGATTTATCACGACCACCTTTCTGCAAGGCGATGCCAACCGCTACTATCGCTCCAATGAAAGCGGGGCCTACATCCAGGACAAGTATCAGATCCGTTCCAACCTCAGTGTGAGCGCCGGTCTTCGCTTCGATTATCACGGGGGCCTCAAAGAAAAGAACGGACGCATTTTCAATTTTGATCCGTCTAAATACAGCTACGATCCCACCACCGACACCATCACTTCGAATGGATTCATTGTCGCTGGGAACAACCCTGACTTCCCCACAAAAGGGGTCAGCGATTCGACGCTGACGGGACGGCAATGGGGACTGGCGCCACGGCTTGGATTGGCATGGAGTCCGCGGAAGTTCAACGACAAAGTTGTGGTTCGTGCAGGCTGGGGACTCTACTACGATCGCGGAGAGTTGTTCACGTACCTATCCCCCGGCTTTGCCTCTGGCGTCATCGCTGGAGGCCCGTTTGGCGTGAACCAGAGTCCGCCCTGGGTGAACCAGACGTCCTGCAGTCCTTACGGGTACTCAGTTTGCAGCAATTTCGAAGCCCCCTGGGGTACTACCCTCGGGCCTCCGCCCAGTGGCAATCCTGCCGACCTGGCCTTACCCAACGCCACAGCGATCTCAACCGGCATCCCCTTGTTCGCGTTTGCCGACTACAACCGCTCCAACAAGCTTCCTTATACGATGAACCAGACGCTCGACATTCAGTGGCAGCCACGCAATGATCTGGCGATCAACATCGGCTACGTCGGCAATCTCGGACGCCACGCGGTTGTTCCCTTGCCGTTTAATCAAGCTCGTATCGCATCTCCGACAAATCCAATTTTGGCCGGCACGCCTTTCGAGCAGGACTACACGTATGGTTACTCGGTCATGACTGACCCGGCTAACTTTATTCCTGCCAATCTTCCCAACGGACAGCCCTACCAACTCACCTTCGAAGGCGGCAATGTTGATCTGCGCGTTCCATACATTGGCTACTCATCGGAATCGGAGTCCTACACCGCCGCCGGCATCTCCGCCTACCACGCCCTCCAGGCGCACGTAGAAAAGAAGATGAGTCACGGCTTGCAGGTTGGGTTCTCTTACACCTACTCGCATGCGACGGACGAGCAAAGCGCGATGGGTTTGTTCTACAACGGAAACAATCCGCTCAATCTGCGCTCGGGTTATGGGCTCTCGGACTTCGACCGTAAGCATGTGATTAATTTCACTTACACGTACCAGCTGCCGAGATTTTTCGCCACGTCTTCGTTCAAAGGAAAGATCGCCGACGGATGGGCCATTTCCGGATTAACTGTCATCCAAAGTGGTCAGCCCTACAGCATCGTGGACTACTCGGGTGCAGTGGGCAGCATCTTCTACGGCGTCAACGATGGGATCATAAACCCGATCGTTCCCTTGTCAGGCTGCACGCCACAGCAGGCGATCACCGGCGCTTCGGGAGCACATTATAATGGGGATCCGAAAACGCTCGCGCTGAACCCGGACTGTTTCGGCTTGCCATTGCTCAATCCTGGCGACCTGAACGGGGCGATTCCGAGCAATGATCCGTACGAGACCAATTTCATCGACCACGGGCAACGAAACATCTTCCGCCAATCGTGGCAGCGCCGGGCGGACATCTCGATTGTGAAGTTGACTCAGCTTACTGAGCGGTATTCACTGAGGTACTCGATGGATATTTTCAACGTAACAAACACCGCAAGCTTCGATATCCCGATCGACGATGTGACCCAGAACGAAAACTTCAACGGTTTTCCGGTTCAAGGCTCACCGGCGACGGCGCCGTGCAGTCAGCCCTTCACCGCTTTGTATACCTGTCCCAGCTTTAGCGGTCTGGGTATTACCAACAAGACCATCAGCAGTCCGCGACAGATTCAGATGTCGTTGAGCTTGACTTTCTAGCCGCTCCAGTCGGACGCAAACGTGGAGAGCGGAACGGCGAACCCACCGTTTCGTTTCTTACATGATGGAAGTCCATTCCTGTGATGTCCTCAGTTTGCGCCAATGGTTACGAGCGAGTCGCGATCGGTGCTCCGTGGAAACGTTCCTGAAATTCGGAACTAGACTGGAAGACTATGCCTTCATTTGCGAGCAAGGGAAGCTCATTCGAGGTTGGCTGAGCATGGAGCGGCGGATGATGGGAGAGTGGCTATTGCGGCGTAGTAACTTTGAGCCAGTCCTCGACGCTCTTCTGTCCGGGTGCGGAGCCTGCTTTTCGCACCGCTAGCGGATCGTATTTTTGCTTTTGCTCGTCGTTGAGCACCAGCCGGATTCGCTGCACCGTTTGGTCCTGAAGTGCTCGCAACCGCTCAATGCGAGTGCTTCCTGTGATTGACGTGTCGTGCCGAAGCCGCAGAATCTCCTGCTGTCGCTGCTCGAGGATCCTTTTTACAGACACCTGCTGCGCCTGGTCCAGGTTGAGGGCGGCGGCAAGGGTTTTGACGCGATCATCAAGGCTGGGGCGCCTGTGAGTCGAGTTCGGGGGTTGGGGTGCGGAGTCGGCAGGCGCAGCAGCAGCGGTTTGGGGCAGCGCGGACGAAGCCAATGAGATGGTCAGCAGGAGTGCGGCCAGACACAACCCGGCGCGCGTTGCTCGATTTCGCCGGCACGCGGGAATTATTCTACTGCAGCTTGGCAAAGCGGGAATCATCCACATGCGCATTGACTGCGACCTCTTAAACTTCGTTTTTCTCAGTTTGCTTTACTGCTTGCAACTTGTCTCCATCAGGTAGGGCACCTTTAAGCCGTTTACGGGTTCTGTAGTCGCGATGCCTTCCATATCCATCTTACCCCTCATCGAGAGGCTCTGCACTGCGCGCCATGCCTGCAGCCCACCACGTGCGGCAATATTCTTTTCGACAACCTGCTCCACGCTTTGATGCTTCTGTTTCTAGCTCTTACCTTCCGGATGATCCATCACGTGCCAAAACGGTTTCTAGTATGCTGCTCCGAACCCTCCGTAACGACTAAACAGACGATCACTTGCGATGATCGGAAGTCGATCGAGAGTGTGCATACAGGTGGTGTACTTGGCTGGCCACTGTGAATGCCGTTCCACATGAATCCCTGGAGTCTCCCAGGTTGATCCCGGCAATTCGTAATCGTAATGCTTGCGGTTAAACGTACTACTGCATTGGCCAAAATAACGTTTTTTGTTCACGATCAAAGGCTCGATCGGGCAACAACCCCACAAAAAAGCCGAGCAATCGGTTGGATCGCTCGGCAAGGAACTATTTTGTTGATAACAATCTAATGCGGGTTGGTCTTGTCTTCGACTTTTTTCGCAGTTTGCCGCGTCTTTTCCGCCGACCTGTTAACTGCTTTCTTCGTCCCGTGCTGCACCTTATGTTCCGTTTTCTTGGCGGTCTTCTTGGTTGCGCGCCCGATGTCCTTTGCGGCGTCTTTGATGGATTGTCCTGCATCCTTCATATCCTGCTTCGGGCTCTGCGTATCCTGCGGTAAAGCAATGCCGCTGCTCATCAGGGCGAGCAGCAAAGAAGCTGCGAGAATGCCGTTCCGTGGATTCATGAAGCTCCTTCCAGCTGGATTTGAACGGGCAAAATGAAGAGAGCCGGAAACCTGATCCGGCTCATTTTATACATTATGTCGCTGCAAAGAAGCTAGCGGATGTCTGTACCCGTCGCGTACGCTTCGCTGCGTCCTCTGACTTTGTCGCTGATGTCTTGCACTTTGTCACTGATGGTGCTCCGCAGTTCCGCACCGCTCGATGGCGCAAGCAACAGACCTGCGGCGACTCCAACCCCGATGCCTGCTGCGAAACCAACGATATTCCGAAGGGTCTGTCCTTCACTCGGATAGATCACGCTCCGTGTGTTCGCAGCGAATTCCGATGCTCGATCCGATACCCGATCTACCCTGTCGGCGGTCTCGTCCATGATGTAAACAATTGACTTCAGGATCGATTTCACAAACCTATCTATTTTCATGGTTAATTCATCCTTTCCATTCTCTCCCTGGAGCCTAAGCGCCGTTGCTGCTGGCTGTCATTCCGGAAAACCTTGTAGTTGACCGACTAGGTGCGGGTAGCTGGTTCTACCGTGTGGCCCTCTTGGCGAGTTCGAATCGCTGCCGCGATACAATAAAAGCTCAGTTCAGAAGAGGCTCTAATGACGATCACTCACGCTCCTCGTCCTCAGGCTGCTGCGGAAGTTCCGGCAGTGCCCTTGACCACCGAAGGCTACAGTGTTCTGCACCAGATGCTCCGGCTCCGCTGGCCGGCCTGGCGTGCGCTGCCTGCTTCCGAGAAATCCACGATCGCCCAGGAGGCCTCGGAAGCGTTGCTCGCAATGGAGAAACATTCCCCGGGACAATCCGCACTCTTTTCGCTCATAGGGCACAAGGGCGACCTCATGCTGATCCATTTCCGCGACTCCTTTGCTGATTTGAACCAGGCCGAACTCCAACTGGCTAATCTGGGCCTCAGTGACTACCTGGAGCCGACGACTTCCTATCTCTCCATCATCGAACTGGGTCTGTACGAGTCCACGTTGAAGATTTACAAAGAGCTGATGGATCAGGGTATTGAGCCCCATTCGGACCAGTGGAAAGCAGAGATCGAGTGCAAGCTCGATCGCCACAGAGAGGCCATGAAGCCTCGGCTTTATCCGGACATTCCGCCGAACCGTTACGCCTGCTTCTATCCCATGGATCGCCGGAGAGGAGAAGAGAAAAACTGGTACAAGCTTCCCATCGAAGAGCGTGCCCGCCAGATGAACGACCACGGAATGGTTGGCCGCCGCTATGCCGGAGAAGTCAAACAAATCATCACCGGCTCGATAGGCTTCGACGATTGGGAGTGGGGAGTCGACCTTTTTGCGGATAACCCGTTGGTGTTCAAGAAGCTGATCTACGAAATGCGCTTCGACGAAGTCAGCGCCGTCTACGCGCTGTTCGGACACTTCTATGTCGGTGTGCGGGTGCCGGCGGCATCGCTCGCAAAGTTGTTGAGTGGCGAACTCCCGTAGAACCTTTCTTGCAGGCCAGAAGGCGAGCGAGCGGTTCTCCGCGATCTCAGCGGATTTTCTCAGCGCCCTCTGCGGTAATCTCTCGCTGTTGAAGTCCACTTCATTCCGGAGACTCTAATGTCCACGCTAGGCTTAATTGAATACAAAGACGCCTCTCCCGAAGTGCGCGCGATTTATGACGACATCATGGCGACTCGCAAGACGGACTGGATCAACAACTTCTGGAAAGCGATTGCCCACGATCCCGCCACGCTCAAACGCACTTGGGAAGACATCAAGCAGATCATGGCTCCGGGCGCCCTCGATCCGCTGACCAAAGAGCTGATTTATGTCGCCGTCAGCGTGACAAACCAATGTCACTACTGCATCGCCTCGCACACTGTGTCAGCCCAAAAGAAAGGTATGACGGACGCCATGTTCAAGGAGTTGATGGCAGTGATCGGCATGGCAAACGAAACCAACAAAATGGTCACGGGATTTCAGGTCGAAATCGACCCGCAGTTCAAGAAGTAGAAGGCGGACGGTATCGCCAATCGCCCCGAAGAAGGAGTTTTGTCGCGCGCCGCCTGTGATTCGCGCTATCAGTCCACAAGAGACCTATCCATACGGTCGGCATGGTATGAGTGATGTCCCCAATGCCCGTCACCGTCTGCTGATTGCATCCATTACATTCTTCGCTGTACTGGTCCTTGGCTATGGTGCTGACGCTCTCCTCGTACGGCATCCCACGTGGATATTCATGGACGACTTGATTCTGGCTGTACTTGCCGCGCTTGTGGTTTACCAGTATGAAAGGGAACCCAGCCGGTTGTTGGCTGAAAAGCTCCGGGTGATCCGCGAGATGAATGCCTACGTTCGCAACGAATTACAGATTCTATAGCGTGGCTCGAGCACCTCGATACGGGACGCGTCCGGACCATTGAACACAGTATCGAGCGCATCGACTGGGCGCTCCGTGAGTTATTGCCGGGGGGACATGTTCCGGAAATACCGTCAGTACGGAGTATCCGGCGGTCGGCATAAGTAAGGTCTAGATCGATCGAAGCGTCTAGTCGGCCGAATCAGGAAGTTTTCTTCGAGCGAGTTTGCTGGCGGGATGCCGTATATTGATGTGCTCGAAGATCCACTTTTCTTCCCCGGAATCGCACACCTTCGGCTTCAAGGCGAAGCCGCTGCTCAATCGCCGAATCCCCAGTTAATTTGATCGCGCCTCCGGCTCCCAATACACGCTGCCAGGGCAAACCGAAGCCACGACGCAAGACCCGCGCCACCATCCGGGCCGCGCCAGGGTATCCGGCCATCTTCGCTACTCCGCCGTATGTAGACACTTTTCCGCGGGGAATCGCCCGAATCGCCCGCTCGATCCGCAGCCGCATCGTTCCCGTTTGGTCCATCTTCTTCTTCGCTTTCTTCATTCCTGAGCACAGCAGGCCGGCTCGAAAACGAGCCGGCCCGCCAAGGTGAATCTCGGATTCGAGCGCTCCCTATACCGCCTCGCGACCGGGGCAATTCCTACGGATGGAAACAGTGGCGAATCAAGCCGCCGTTCGGAACGCCTCCAACGCGGCGTACTCCGAGTCATGTACCTCAAATACCGTCAGCAACTTGGTTACCTGTAGCAAGTCTCCGACCCTGCGGGTCAGATTCGCCAGCTTGATCGTTCCACCGGCGTTATGCGCCGTGGTGTGCAGCGCCACGAGAGTTCCCAACCCGCCCGAATCGATGTAGCTGATCTCGCCCAGGTTCAGCACAATGCGTTTGTTGCCGTCGGCGATCGCCTTTTTTACCTCGTCCCGTATCAGCGACGACTCGTCGCCAAACACAATGCGCCCGCTGCATCCAAACGCCATAATTCCGTCCACTGTTCTCTTGGTAAGTTTCAATTGCATTTGAGACGCTCCTCCGCGGCCACTGGCCCCTTGCCCGAGCCGCATCCGCCATAATTGGTGTCGCACCAGCCTATCGTGTGCCCCGCGCCTTCGCAAGGGCCGCGCTTGCCGCCTCTCTGCGACAGCGACAGCCTGTAGACTTAACCGCACGCCTGTTCCTATGCGCACGCCAGATTCTCTATCCCGCCTACTATGTCTCGCAGCCGTATGCGCCTTGCTTTTATGCTGCGCTCTCGCACACGGACAAGAGCCTCAGCACGAGCCGACACCCGATTCCCCACCGCCCCAATCCCAGTCAAAAGGATTCTTCGCTCGCTTGGCGGAGTTTTACCGCCAGGACTGGTCTGGGACAACTGCATCCTCACCCACCCCAGCCCGCCGCGGCCTGCCATCGCCCCTTGATTCGCCACCCTTCCCAAACTCAGACTGGTCGTATGGAGGTTCGCCCGTCATCGGCGAGCCGGACTCAAACAGCTATCCGCTGATGACCGCGATCAACCAGGCAAGGAGCCGCACAAAGATTTATGGCTGGATCGATCCAACTTTGAACTTTAGCACCTCCGCCAGCAGTAATTCGCCCGAGGCGAATGATCTCTACGCGAATCGTCTCGAACTAAACCAGATTGTGCTTTATGCCGAGCGCCTCCCGGATTCCGTACAGCGCGACCACGTCGACTGGGGCTATCACCTCACCGCCCTTTACGGCACGGACTATCGCTTCACTATCGGGAAGGGTTACCTGAGCAGCCAGCTGCTGAACGATCATCACCAATATGGCTTTGATCCCACACTCGAATACGTAGATATTTACATTCCGCAAGTCGCGGACGGCATGAATCTGCGGGTGGGCCGCTTCATTTCCGTCCCCGGGATCGAAGCGCAGCTGGCACCCAACAACTACATCTTCAGCCACTCCCTGCTTTATGCGATTGATCCGTTCACTGACACCGGCCTGATGGCGACCGTTAAACTGAACGACCAATGGCTTGTTCAACTGGGTATTACCGCAGGCCATGACGTCGCACCGTGGACGCCGGACGCAAAGCCGTCCGGCACAGCGTGTGTGAGTTATACGACCAAATCAGTCAGCGACAATCTCTATCTCTGCGCCAACGGGATCAACGATGGCAAGTACGCATACAACAATCTGCAGCAGTACGACGCCACGTGGTATCACAAGTTTTCGAAGACAGTGCACATGGCAACCGAATCCTGGTACATGTATGAGCGCGATGTGCCCGCGGTGGGAGGCACGATTCAGCCAGAGATTGGCGCGAATCCAGCCTATTGCAGGCCAGGCGAACAGCGCTGCACCGCTCCCGAATATGCCATCGTTAACTTTCTGCAGAAGGAACTCTCGCCGCACGACTTCCTGTCGTTTCGCAGCGACTTTCTTAACGACAAAAAAGGACAGCGTACGGGCTACGCGACTCGATATTCAGAGAACACTCTCACCTGGTGTCACTGGATTGGCACGACGATCCAGATCCGTCCGGAATTGCGCTTTGAGCGCGCCTGGGACAGGAAGGCTTACGACAATGGACGCCGGCAGAATCAACTTACCGTCGCGACCGATCTGATTTTCCACTTCTAACCGTCCTCAGTTCTGCCGCTGACTTATGGTGTTCGGGATGTTTCCCGATTGTTCTCGGCGTACTCCGTTGTTTTGGTTTCGACCGGCCCCACATCAATCCGTCATCCCGTATAATCAACTCTTCGCTCTCATGAGTTACACCGTCCTGGCCCGCAAATACCGTCCGCAGAAGTTCTCCGAGGTCATCGGACAAGAGCACGTCACCCGGACACTCCAGAACGCCATTGAACAGGGAAGAACCGCCCACGGCTACATCTTCAGCGGCCACCGCGGGATCGGCAAGACTACCGTCGCGCGAATTCTGGCGGCGGCTCTGAATTGCCGCTCCAAAGATCATCCGGTACCCGAGCCTTGCGGAATCTGCGAATCTTGCACGGAAATCCGCGCCGGAAATGCCGTTGACGTCATTGAAATCGATGCCGCCACCAATCGCGGTATCGATGAAATCCGTGAACTCCGTGAAGCTGCTCGCTACCGGCCGGCCCGCGATCGCTTCAAGATCTACATTCTCGACGAAGCTCACCAGATCACTGACGCCGCCTTCAATGCGCTGCTAAAGACGCTGGAAGAACCGCCAGATCACATCGTGTTCATGCTAGCGACCACGCAGCCCGAGGACATTCCGCAGACGATCCGCTCCCGCTGCCAGCACTTCAGCTTCCGTGCGGTGAAGTTCGACGACATCGTCGGGCAGCTCCGCGATCTTGTCACACGTGAAAAGATTGAAGCCGACGATGATGCCCTCGCGCTCTTAGCCGAAGCTGGTGATGGCTCCATGCGCGATGCACTCTCGATCCTCGATCAGGCGATCGCATCGTCTGCGGGCAAGCTCACTGCGGATTCGGTCCGCAATCTGGTCGGCGCCGCCCCCGCTCACATTCTTGAGCAGGTTATGCAGGCCGTCTCGCAATCGAAGAGTGAAGAAATCCTTCGCCAGGTCGACCATCTCATCAGTGAAGGTCATAGCCCCACTCATTTCGCGCGTCAGATGGTCCGATTCCTGCGCAACGCCACGGTGGCCAAGATCGCTGGCAAAGATTCGATGCTCTTGCAGATTTCCAACGAAGAGCGCGAACGCGTCGCACGGGTCGCGGATCTCTTTGGGGAAGAAGACCTCACCCGCCACCTGCAGATCATGCTGCGCACTCATGGTGAGCTGGGATACAAACAGGAACAACGGTTCCATCTCGAGCTCGGTCTCTTGAAAATGGCGCACGCCCAGAAATTGCTCCCGATCGAGCAATTGCTGAGCGAGGTCTCTGCCGCCCCACCGGCCAGCGCACAAAAGCCGTTGGCGAGGCCGTCAATCGTGGGAAGTCAAGCGTCGGCGGGAACACGAACAGAGCAGCCCGCGCGCCCAAACTTTGTCAGCCCTTTTGCCGCCGACTCCGCGCGCAAAGGTACCCCACGCCAGGAGGATTCCGATTCCCCTGTTCCGCCGCCAGGCCCACGCATCGTAGCGCAAGCGAGCCAACAAGAGCCCGTAATCATGGGTTCGGCCGCACCCGCAACGGCGCCACAGCCCGATGCAGAGCCGCTGTCCAATCATAGAGAGGTGACTGGCTACGTCTCTGCCGACGCCGCCACAGCCGCAGTTCAAGTTCCACAGCCAGCGGAGCAACCTCAGCCGTCGCTAGCAACCCATACTCCGGAAGACCAAATCGAAAAGCTTCGAGTCGCAGTCTTGCAAGCGCTGGCCGACGGCAATCAGAACTTCCTCGCCTCCCTACTCTCCGGCGGCGAGTGGACCGTCGAGGGCAACGAACTCGTCATTAAGATCGCCGAATCGCAGACCGTGCTCGACATGTCGTTGGGCAACGATGCTAAACGCCTGGCCATCGCTTCAGCCAGTGGTGTGCTGGGCCGAGCGGTTAAGTTAAGAGTGGTCCCGGGAGCGAGCGTTGGGTCTCAACCGAAACGCAATGGCGGGCCCCCACCATCGTCCGGCAGTGGAGGCCGCGGCCGCGCCGAACAGGACCCAGTCGTGCGCCGAATGCGGGAAAAGTTTGGGGCGGAAATCCGGACTGTGATTGACTACCGGGACAAGCGGTAAGCGGGTTTCGGAGTCAAAAAGGGAAAAAGAGACGGACCGGTTAATTCGTGGAGATCATGAAATTGACGGTGATGCTGGCGCGAGTTTCCACCGGTTGTGCCCCCACATAATGCGGTTTGAAGTGCCATTGCCGTACGGCTTCCTGAGCGGCGCTAGCAAGAATGGGCGGCCCGCTGAGAACGCGCAAATCCTGAATCATGCCGTCCCGCCCTATTAACGCCTGCAAGATCACAGACCCTTGTACTCGCATTTGCCGCGCGAGCATCGGATACTCAGGTTGCACTGACCGCATCACCATGGTGGATGCCATATCCGGCGAGACACTGGTACGTTCGGCGGCAGGAGTTGCTACCCGGGACGCAGGTTGATTTACATTGCTGGTCACCGACGCCAAGTCCTTTCTCGATGGCGCGCGCTCTAAATCGACGTGTACCGCATTACTGCCTGCGCGCACGGTTCGGTGAGCGTCGCCGGCTACTACTTCCACTTCCAGAGGGGGAAGGACGGTCCTAGTAGTCGTCACGGCCGGCTCTGGATTCGAAGAATCGTTGTTATTTTGCGACTGCTTGCTCACAGCCTCTCGCACGTGTGGCTTCTTTCGCGATGCGGGTGCGGTGGTAGCGGTAGGCGGAGTGGGGGATACGGTGGGGGGAGTATCTTGCGAAACCGAAGGCGATAGGGATCGAGTGTCGGCATCCTGCGTATCGGGGAACCAGAAGTCGCGGTCTCGATAGAGGACTAAAGTCAAAGATATCAGCAGTAACCCCAGCGCCACGAGCATCAGGCGTTGCTGCCGGGGCGAATTCGTTGACGCTGCTCCCGGTAGAAGATGCTGGCCGGTTTTTGGAACTCCCGTCTTCTGGTCGGCCATAGACGCAACCTGCCTTAGTCTCCGCCTAGTATCCCCGCTTTACGCCACAAAGGCCAGCGGTATTCTACCTCAACGGAACTCGGGTGGACCTGCCGCGCCGCAAAGTTTCTAGACGGGGATTAGCCTTTGACGTAACTTTGTGGGCTTCCCCGAATCCCATGGTGAGGGAGTCCGTCGCTGAGAGAGAGCATGGATCAAGAACACGATAACAACGACCGGATTGAGAAACCCGAGAAAGCCGAGAAACCGTCAGTTGTGGCCGGCGATTCGAAGCCTGCTGACTCCCTTTCCGCTGCTTCGAAGCCACCGCAGGGCATAGCGGAGCGTAAGGTCCTCCGGACAGGCATGCCTCAGGCCGATTTCTCTCGCCTCTCTCGCCGGGGACTTCTGAAGGTTGCACCTGTCTTGGTGCTGGGAGCCTTTGCCGTTCCAAGCCTGCAGGAGCCACTGCTCAGGCGCGGACTTGGCTTCAGTGACTGGGTTTCAAAGCAGTTGTTTCGTCGCCGGCATTTGGCCCGTACATTTCGAGACTCTGAGCTGACTCCGTTTGAGAGATTTCCGATCAATGACTATGACGTCGATGACCCGGGAGTGATCTTCGAAAACTGGACTCTCACCGTCAGCGGAGCGGTACAAAAGCCAGGCGAATACAGGCTGGCCCAGATTCAGGCCTTGCCGCAGATCCGACAAAACACGCGCCACGTGTGCGTGGAAGGCTGGGATGTCATCGGCCGGTTTGGCGGAACGCGGCTCTCCGATTTTCTTGCGATGATCGGCGCCGATACCTCAGCTCGACTCGTCACCGTGGGTTGTGCCGATGACTATTACGAATCCCTCGATATGGAGACGGCCCTCCATCCACAAACTCTGCTGTGTTACGAAATGTACGATCGACCGCTGACACGGGAGCATGGCGCGCCCTTGCGGCTGAACGTACCAACGAAGATAGGGTATAAGCAGGCCAAGTATCTGACCGACCTGAAAGTAACGAACGTCCTCGACAAGATTGGTTATTGGGAAGATCAAGGGTATTCGTCGTTTTACGGATTGTAGTTGAGGAACTGGAGATCGCATGAGCAGCACGGTGGTGGACATCGTTCGGCAGGCCGGCGAAGAAACCGAGGTTCTTGGCCGCGCGGTTTATGAGCATCCGCTGGTCGTCCGCTTGTGTCACTGGCTGAATGCGATCGCACTGTTCGTGATGGTGGGCAGCGGCCTGCAAATATTCCGCGCATTTCCCAGCTTCGGAGCCAAGATTCCGCAAAAAGATTTGCTGCATTGGCCCAAGGCCTTTGCGATCGGAGGCTGGCTTGGCGGAGCGCTACAGTGGCACTTGACCTTCATGTGGATATACCTCGCGACCGGACTGGTCTATCTCGGGTATCAGCTTTTCAGCGGTAATTACCGGCAGGTTCTGTTCACTCACCGAGACGTCCCCGGCGTCTGGCCCATGGTGAAGCATTACTTTCTCTTCGGACCCAAGCCGGAGCAGCGCGAGGCCTACAACCCATTGCAGAAGCACGCCTACACGGCCGTGATCATTCTGGGCGTGCTTTCTGTGCTTACCGGGTTTGCCGTCTGGAAGCCGGTACAGTTCTCGTGGCTGGCCTGGATGATGGGCGGCTTCCACTGGGCCCGCCTGCTTCACTTCCTGGTGATGTGGGCGATTTTGGCATTCGTCTTCGGCCATCTTGTGATGGTGCTTTTACATGGGTGGAACAACTTCGTGTCGATGTTGACGGGTTGGAAGAAAGATCCTGAGTACTGACTGCAACGGGGCAGGATGGCCGAGTTGAACGTTGTCTTGAGCAATCCGGAACAGGGCACGACGCGGGAGCAGCATTTGATCGCGCAGGTCCAGCGCGGCCAGGCAGAGCTTTTTTATGAACTAGTCCGCCCCTACGAACGGCGGGTGTATGCGGCGGCGCTGGCCATTTTGCGCAATGAGGCCGATGCCGAAGATGTGGCGCAGGAAGCGATGCTGAAGGCGCTGGCCAACATCCGGCAATTCAGGGCGGAGGCGCGATTTAGTACCTGGCTGATCCAGATCACGGTCAACGAGGCGCTCATGCGGCGACGAAGGGAGCGAACGCGGATGACGGAAGCAATCGACGACCACCGCGACGACGAGGGAGAATACACGCCCCGCGACTTCGCCGACTGGCGGGAAATTCCTTCCGAAGCCCTGGAGCGCAAAGAAGTGCGACAGAAGCTCGCAGAAGCCTTAGCTTCGCTGGACAGAAAATATCGCGAAGTATTTGTGCTGAGAGATATGGAACAGTTGAACATTCAGGAAACGGCCGAGGCACTCGGAATCTCCGTGGCCTCGGTGAAGACGCGGTTGCTGCGAGCACGCCTCATGTTACGGGACCTGCTTGCCGGAGGGTGGGAGCAAGGCTGGTTCAGCCGTCTGCCCTTCGAGAAGGGAACCAAGCCATGGTAGTCAATTGCCAACAGGTGTGGAAGGAGATCTCGAATTACATCGAAGGCGATGTGGATGCAGGGTTGCGTGTAGCGATGGACGAACACTTCGGCACTTGCACGCGATGCAAGTCGCTGCTGGAAGGAACTCGCAATGTAGTCCAGTTGTACGGCGACGAGCGCATGATCGAAGTGCCCACAGGGTTCGGACGCAGGCTGGAACGCAGGCTTGCGCAGGGCGCGCGGGTTCGCCGAAGTAACTGGTCTACCTGGTCGGCCTGGCTGGTTCCTGTCGCTGCCCTCGCCTTGATTACGGGCGGATTGCGCTGGGCCAATTCACTCACGGTGCCGCATCCGCTGCAATCGGAACACGCACAACCTGGACGCAACATACCTCCTGATATGGTGGTCGTGGTGTCGGCCGGGGCCAAGGATTTCCACGTCCCCGGATGTGACGTCATTCATAACAAAGACAAGATTCGGACCCTGACAGCGAAGGAAGCCATCCGCGAAGGCTATGTCCCTTGCGTGAGGTGCATGCGGAAATACCTGCAGATCGCGAGCATCTCTCCCGCTTCATCGGAGCCGGTGGCCGAATTGAGCGCAAATGTCGAAGCTGAGGATCGTGCTCGTACCCGTTGATCCGAGATGCCTGACAAGTGGTTCGAAAGGGCGCGGCTTTTTAGCCGAGCCGTCCAAAGTCAGAAAAGGATGGGCTTCAAGCCCCTGAGGGAAACCTACCGAGCCTAGCAACGCGATTTGGAAAGCAGATTCTGCTTGGGCCTCAGGAATGAAGATATGAAACGGGGGCGCGGGCTCAGAACCCGCGCCTCGAACCCGCCGCTTAGTTGTTCTTCATCTCGTCTTTCTTGGAATCATCTTTCTTCATGTCGTCGTGCTTCATGTTGTCTTGCTTCATATCGTCGTTCTTCATGTGATCCTTTTTTGCGGCTTTCTTGCTCTTCTTGTCCTTTTTCATCTGGTCGTTCTTCATGGAATCGTGCTGGGCATCGTCTTTCTTCATGTCGTCTTGTTTCATCTGATCCTGGGCAAAGGCTCCCATAGATGCCATCAGGGCACACGTCAGCGTCAAACTGCTAAGAATCTTTTTCATGTTTTCTCCTAATCGAATCTCGATCTTGTCAGCAGGTTCTTACCTGCGGGTCTGAGATGGGATGTGAAACGCCGAAAGAAGTTACAACTGGAATGTGAAAACGGGACCAGAGGCGCCCTCAACAGGCAAGCTGATCGCGCGTAAGCTTCAAACCGTTGAGGTTCCCCAGAGCTGTGACGGCAACTGATTCGGGCTTGAAGAATTCGTTTGCCAGCTTGGAGAGGTCCCCGGCGGTGACCGCTTCGATTCTTTCGATCAGTTCGTCGAGATCGTAGTAGCGGTCAAAATACATCTCCTGGCGCGCCAGGTTCGACATGCGCGACGTGCTCGATTCCAGCGAGAGCATCAAACTCCCCTTCAGTTGAGCCTTCGAGCGACGCAGTTCTTCGTCGGGCACGGACTCGGTCTTCAGTTTGTGAAACTCACTCACCACAGACTGCACTACCTTCGAAGCAGAAGCTAGTGAGGTTCCCGCGTAGACTGCCAAACATCCCGTGTCGCGGTAAGGATTCAAATCGCTGTAGATCGAGTAAGCCAGCCCCTGCCGCTCGCGAATGTTCTGAAAAAGGCGCGAGCTCATACCTCCGCCCAGCAGGGTGTTCAGAACATAACCCGCATGGCGCTTCTCGTGCGCAATCGGGTGAGCCGGTACGCCGATGCAGAGTTGCACCTGTTCCAGCGCTTTCTTATTTCGCAGAATGATTCGTGACGAGATTTTCGGAGTCGACGAATGGAATCCATTGGTCATCGGCGTCATGTGCTCGAAGTGACCACTCACCAATTCGACAAAGCGGTCGTGATCGAGATTCCCCGCCGCAGAGACAATGATGTTCCCCGGCGCAAAGCGATGGGCATAGGCGTTGAGGACACCGTCACGTTCGAATCGTTTTACCGTTTCTTTCGTTCCCAGAATCGGCTTGCCGAGCGGATGGTCTTTCCAGAAGTTCTGCGTGAAGATCTCGTGGACGAGGTAGTCGGGATTGTCCTCATCCATCTTGATTTCTTCCATGATCACGCCGCGTTCGCGGGCGATATCGGCGCCATCGAATATTGGATTCAGCACCAGGTCGCTGAGAATGTCGAGCGCTACCGGTACGTGCTCGTCAAGAACCTTGGCGTTGAAGCAGATGCATTCCTTGGCAGTGAAGGCGTCCATATTGCCGCCAATGGAATCGACCTGGCGCGCGATTTCCTCGGCAGTGCGGTGCTTCGTCCCTTTGAAGACCATGTGCTCGATGAAGTGCGAGATCCCATTCCATTCGGGATCTTCGTCGCGCGAACCGGTCTGCAGCCACACTCCGATCGACGCTGACCGGATGTGCTGCATCTGCTCGGTAATCACCGTGAGACCGTTGGGTAGTTTCTGACGGTGAATGTTGCGCACTTCTTGAGCCATGAGATAGTTCCTGCTGAAATCCCATCCAAGACTAGAATAGGTAAGCGCCGGGAAAGGACCGTAACTATTCTTACATAGGGCAGGCGAGCGTGCGAAAATAACTTTAACTTTTTGTAATCAATAGTTTGCGGCTATCTTGTGAAGTGAGGCAGGCTCCAAAAGCGTGATCGATCTTTCCCATCCGCACATCAAATAAATGCAGCCGTATATGACTGGTCTAGCACACAATTTGTTGCTCGGATTGGACCGCGCGGAGCTGGTCTCTCTGGTTGCGGGCCTCGATGAGCCCGCCTACCGAGCTCAACAGCTTCTCGACGCCATCTATCGAAAGCGCCTTGAGTCCATTGAACGAATCTCAACCTTCCCGCAAGCCCTTCGGAGCAAGCTTGTTGGCGATGGTTATTCGATCGGTCTGCCCACAGTCGAAAAGCGATTCGTTTCGAAGGATGGAACGGTTCGATACTTGATCGCGCTCACAGATGGCCAGACTGTGGAAACCGTTTGGATGCCCGAGGGAGACGGCGGGGAGGCAGGAGACGGCACCGAGGCTGGCGATTCCGCGCAAAATAGTCCACGCGGTTGGGACCGGGCGACGATCTGTGTTTCGAGCCAGGTGGGGTGTGCTGTAGATTGCCAGTTCTGCCTGACCGCTCTATTGGGCGTGCAGAGAAATCTTACCGCCGGGGAGATTGTCGGTCAGGTATTAAGGGTCCTCACAGATCAGAACGTTTCCCCACCTCAGGATAGGGTGAACCTGGTTTTTATGGGGATGGGAGAACCGTTTCTGAACTACGAAAATTTCATAAAGGCTGTGCGATTGCTCGTCGAGGAGGTCGGTATTGCAGAGTCACGCATGACGGTGTCGACGGCAGGCATTGTTCCGCGGATCCACGATTTTGGTCTAGAAGCGATTCGCCCGAAGCTGGCCATTTCGTTGAATGCATCGAATGACGAGACCCGCACCCGCCTGATGCCGATTAATCGAAAGTGGAGCTTAGATGCCTTGATCACAGCAGCCCGCGATTTTCCGCTACGAAATCGCGAGCGCCTCACGTTTGAATACGTGCTCCTCGACGGTGTGAACGATGACACCACCAATGCCGAAGAGGTCGTAACCTTGCTGCGCGGTCTGCCGAGCAAGGTGAATCTGATCGCCCTGAATCCCGGTCCCGGGATCGACTTTGCGACTCCTATAGCCGACCGAGTATCGGCATTTCAGAATGTCCTGATAAAGTCTGGCATCCCAACATTTGTGCGGCGGCCTCGTGGCCGGGACATCTTCGCGGCCTGTGGCCAGCTTAAGCGTACGGTTGAGATTGCCACATCCCAGCCGTTGTAGGGACCTTCTCAGTCGCTGGGCCCAGAACCGCAATCGGCAGCTCCATGCACAGCAACAGCGAACCGTCTTCCCGTCGTTCACGAAAAACGCGGCCGCGGTGTTCTTGCAGAATTCCCTGGCACGCGCTCATCCCCAAGGCATCTTCCGGATCCAGAGGTGAGCTCATGGGCTTCTGTTCTGCATCCACGGCAGGCAGAGCCTGGGTGACAATCTCAAGCACGCAGGTGCCGCCATTCTGTTCCGTGCCGACCGTTAAGATATTACCGCCGCGCTCGCCCGATACGTGCAAGCAGTTGCCGATCAGTTGAAGGCAGACCTGAAGGAGCTGATTAGAGTCCCCCAAAACTTTGGGAAGGGCGGCGTCGAAATTGGTTTGGATGTCAAATTCCAGAGCCTTCCAGTGAGGCTCAGTCAGCTTGACCGCGGTTCGCGCAAGCGTATTGAGGTCGAGAGGCGCTTTCGGGGCCGGCGCCTGGCGGGCAAAACTGATGAGGCTGGCGACCAGAGACTTGGTCCGCCGAACATACTGTCCAATCTTTGCCGCCATGGGTTTTTGCTCGGCACTTAGAGGAGTGTTGAGGAGTAGATCCGAATACCCCAGCATCGCCGTAATCGGGTTGTTGAGTTCGTGAGCCGCGCCCCCGACCAGTTGTCCAATGGACGCCAGCTTCTCAGACTGCAGGACCTGTGCCTGCAGGCGCTGCAACTGCTCGATCGCGGCCCGCGAGTGATCGAGAAGGCGTACGAGTTCACGGTCAAGAATTCTCTGCCGGATAAGAATGATGACCCCCATCGAAAACGCCGCCATGAGGGTCAGAGAGACGCGGAACATACGGACCTTCGAAGGAACACCCTCGTCCGACATGGCCCAGACTGCGAATAGCGGCAATGAAAATACGGCGATCATGCTGCAACGAGCCACCCAGACACCGTACGCCGAAGAGCCCCCATATGCATCGGACTCGAGATTCTCAGCCTTGGTTCTGAGCGCGACCCAGGTCAAAGAAGCCATTGCCGCGAACAGAGGAATGTCGAAAAAGCTGCCGGTATAGTACGTCTTCCGCGCGATTGCCCAGTTGCATAGGGTAGAAGCCCCCGAATAGCAGAAGCTCATACCGAATAGCCAGGCGTATATCCTTCTCCACTCGCCCTTGCTCGCAATCCAGGAAGCTAGCAACGCGGTTAGCAACACCAGTTTCTCAGCTACGTAGACGTCGTTGAGATGACGATTGTAGGCGGGCACATCGGGAACAACGTACTGCCACGGCATCACAATCAAAACGTATAGATAAAACCACCACACCAACAGCAGAGCGAAATCCAGACGGCCCACGCAAGCAGAGTACTCATCGCGCGAAAACTGGGGGCGAATGCCCAGAGCCGCCATGAGCGGAACCATGTGCAGGAAGAGAACGACGTCCCATGCGCAAAGATCGGGAACATCGCGGCGCAGCCACACCTCGTAATACGTCCAGAACATCTGATACGCCAGCCAGAACGTCACCCCCATGGCGATGAGCGACCAGAACAAGCGCACCCTTCCACGAGTGCGTAAGGCAAGCGGCACAAACGCTGCGGCGCCCGACAACAAAAGCAGCGACTGGATGATGTCGCTGAAAGCCGTCAACCCAAAAGATCGTGGAAGAAACGAAGCCGCCATGATCGCCGCCACCATCAAGGCCGCCACCGCCGCCAACCACAGTTTGGAACTATTGCTCAAAGACACTCCTGCCGCAGCTATTTTAGATGGCAACAACGGCTGCGGCCTGGTTACTGTAGTAACCTAGTGGGCGTCAGAATCTGGAGTGCTGTTGCCTCCTTCGTCAACTCGTTGAACTTGCCTGTATCCTTTTTTATCAATACTATGCAGCTGTAATCGCGCCAGGGGGCGTGAACATTTGAATTTCCGCATGGACCGCTATCGCCAATCCTGGCGAATGAGAATTCCCCAGGATCCGGGTGAGACGCGCCGTATCGAACGGTGGCTCGCGACGGCCCGCGTGTTTCTGGCGGTTTCGACCCTGGTGGCGATTCGAATGGACCCAACGGAGTTGGGACACTCCTGGGCAGCCTATGGCCTGTTCGTCTTCTACATGGCGAATGGGATCCTCATCATGATGCTGCTGCGACGGAGGCAGCAGTCGACCTCGGCCTTTCGAGTCCTGGTACACGCGGGCGACATCGCATGGCCGGCGCTGATTTCGATTTTTGCCGAGGGGCCAAGGACCCCATTTTTTCTCTTCTTCTTCTTTGCCCTTGCCGCCGCCGCGTACCGCTGGGGCTTGTGGGAAACTCTGGGTACGGCAGCTGCCGAAGTGGCCTTGTTATGGTTCGAAAACCTGGTGATCGTCCATGTATGGCTCGGGCCTGGAGGCTCGCAGAGATTGCGCGCGCTGACGGGTCTGAATGTCAATATCCGGGACTTCGATCCACAGCGGCTTTTCATGTTGTCGATTTACCTGCTCGTGATGGGATTGCTTCTGGGATATCTGGCGGAGCAGCAAAAACATCTTCGAGCCGAGAAAGCTGTGGTTACAGGGACATTGTCGCGGGTGCGCGTAGAGGCGGGACTGACTGGCACTATCGAGCAGATATTCAATGAGATTATGTCCATGTACGGCCCTTCCCGAGTGATGATTGTTTCCCAGGAAACCCGCAGTCGTCGCGTTTTTGCTGGCGAAATTAGCAAGCCCAACGGAAGCGCACCGGCGGAATTTCACTGGCTCGAGTCGGGGATCCGCGATGCCAAAACCTACCTCGATAATTTCCCCGGAGAAGTGTGCTATGCGTCGGTAGAGAGGGATGAGTGGAAGACTTTGGCACTCGATGAGACGGGGCACCAGGTGCCGATGACCAACCTGGCTTCCCTGTCTCAGTTGCGGCAAGCGCACTCCTTCGACTCTCTGGTGACCGTACCTTTCTTGTTCGGCGGAGACTGGAGAGGGCGGCTATTTTTGTTCAATCCATCGTGGCGCGGCGAAAGACAAGAGGAACTCCGTTTTCTTCAAGACCTGGTTCGTCAGGTGGGGCCCGCGGTCTACAACGTTTATCTCCTCCACCGCTTGCGGCGCCGGGCTTCAGCCGCCGAACGCGCACGCTTTGCCCGCGAACTCCACGATGGCGCCGTGCAGTCATTGATTGCTGTCGAGATGCAGGTCGACGTCTTGCGGCGTCAGGCTGAAGCAAATCGTCCGATCGATGGAGAACTAGGCCGAATTCAGAGTCTGCTGCGCGAAGAGGTCCTCAAACTGAGGGAGTTGATGCAGCAGATGAAGGCCATCGACGTTGACTCGCAGCGACTCTTAGGCGTACTAAAAGACGCAGTCGAGCGCTTTCAACGCGAGACCGGCATCAGCGCCCGATTTGTCACCGACCTTGACGAACTTGATATGCGGCAACGCGTATGCCGCGAAATTCTACGCATCGTGCAAGAAGGCTTGGTCAACGTGCGAAAGCACAGCGGGGCTCGCCATGCCTTGGTGCGTTTGGCATCGGTCGGGGATGGGTGGAGCCTGACCATGGAAGATGACGGAAAGGGGTTTTCTTTCTCCGGTCGCTACAATGCTCAACAAATGAAAGAAGCTGGAAAGGGACCGATGATAATTCTGGAACGGGTGGGTTTGATCGGCGGGGAACTCACTGTAGAATCAAATCCCGGACAGGGAACGCGCTTGGAGATTATCGTGCCGAAGAACGGGGATTTGCCGCATGCATTTTAGAAAGCCACAACAGATTCGGCTGCTGATTGCCGACGATCACCCGATCTTCCGCGATGGCCTGCGGCGGTTGCTCGAGGCGGAAGCAGATCTCAAAGTGCTGGGTGAGGCATCGGACGGCGCCGAAGCGGTAAAACTGGCACGCCAATTGAAACCCGACATTCTTCTGCTCGACTTAGCGATGCCCAAGCACCCAGGCTTGGAAGCGTTGCGCGAGTTGAGTATGCCCGCCAACGCCACTCCGGTCAGGGTAATCCTGCTTACGGCGGCTGCAGAGAAGAGCCAGATTGTCGAGGCTCTCCAACTGGGTGCCAGAGGAGTCGTTCTCAAGGATTCCGCGACTCAGCTCCTACTGAAAGCCATACAGACCGTGATGGCCGGAGAGTATTGGGTGGGCCGGGAGAGCGTTTCAAACCTGGTGCAATATCTGCGGACGCTGATGCAGTCGACCCAGGACGAAACGCGACAGAGAAAGTTCGGGCTTACGCCCCGTGAGCTGGAAATCGTTTCGGCGGTCGTCGCCGGCTATTCCAACAAGGAAATCGCCGAATACTTCAAGATCAGCGAAGATAC